>Ga0224740_10208_pt1 | contig 15983 bp, 17 predicted proteins | sample LIM_E_Water_Bulk_FD_161634 | JGI IMG/M metagenome (GOLD analysis project Ga0224740, IMG submission 161634) | Enriched cells from gastrointestinal tract of the lab mouse from Pacific Northwest National Laboratory (PNNL), Richland, Washington... | ecosystem: Host-associated > Mammals > Digestive...
ATGGGAGAGCAGGTGGCTGCCGGAAACATAAAAAACATTTAGAATTGCTGGTTTTACCAGTGATCAGAGACAGGGACAGAGAGTCTTTGGATCTGATGGCTGATAAAGCTTCAGCCATGGCATGTGAGAGCATGTCGGGACCGAAGGAGGTCCGCCCGTACCTTGAAAACCGAATATTGAACAAATCTTATTATCAAGTTTGCAACGAGATAACAAGACATCCGAGAATACGAGTCGGTTAAAACGAAACCGGCTCAACCAAAACGCAAAGAAAGACCTGGGAAGCGAAAGCGGACCAGGCAGACCCCAAGTAACGCCACGCTAGGCGTGAAAGGAAGGTTAAACGAAGAAGAGCGCAGGGTGGATGCCTTGGCACTAAGAGCCGATGAAAGACGCGATAAGCTGCGATAAGCTGCGGGGAGGAGCAAATATCCATAGATCCGCAGATTTCTGAATGGGGGAACCCGGCGGAGCAAACCTCCGTCACCCATACATGAATCCATAGTGTATGGGAGGGAACCCGGTGAACTGAAACATCTAAGTAGCCGGAGGAATAGAAAGAAAAAACATTTTTCGAAAGAAACATCGATTCTCAAAGTAGCGGCGAGCGAAATGGGAAGAGCCCAAACCGGGGCGCGTGCGCCCCGGGGTTTAGGACCGCGTAAGTTAGTGGCAGAGTCAGCAGAATGGCCCTGGGAAGGCCAGCCAGAGAGGGTGAAAGCCCCGTAGGCGAAGACCGAGCCGCAGCGGCGGGATCCAGAGTACCACGAGACACGAGAAACCTTGTGGGAAGAAGCGGGGACCACCCCGCAAGGCTAAATACTCCTTAGTGACCGATAGAGCATAGTACTGTGAAGGAAAGGTGAAAAGAACCCCGGGAGGGGAGTGAAAGAGAACCTGAAACCCTGTGTTTACAAGCTGCCGAAGTACCCTATGAGTACAACGGCGTACTTTTTGTAGAACGGTCCGGCGAGTTACGGATACTGGCAAGGTTAAGCACTTAAGGTGCGGAGCCGAAGGGATACCAAGTGTGAACAGCGCGTGGAGTTCGAAAGAACTCCGAGTCAGCATCTGTAGACCCGAAACCGGGTGATCTACCCATGTCCAGGATGAAGTTGCCGTAAAAGGCAATGGAGGTCCGAACGCACATCCGTTGAAAAGGGTGGCGATGAGGTGTGGGTAGGGGAGAAATTCCAATCGAACCCGGAGATAGCTGGTTCTCCTCGAAATAGCTTTAGGGCTAGCCTCGCGTAAGCCTGCCGGAGGTAGAGCACTGAATTTCCTAGGGGGCGTCAAAGCTTACCGAAGAATATCAAACTCCGAATGCCGGAAAGGCGGTGCGCGGGAGTCAGACCGCACGAGATAAGTTGGGCGGTCAAAAGGGAAAGAGCCCAGACCTACAGCTAAGGTCCCAAAGTACGTGTTAAGTGGAAAAGGATGTGGGATTTCAAAGACAACTAGGATGTTGGCTCAGAAGCAGCCACACATTCAAAGAGTGCGTAATAGCTCACTAGTCGAGAGGTCCCGCGCCGAAAATGTCCGGGGCTGAAACACGACACCGAAGCTTAGGAATGATACAAAGGTATCATTGGTAGAGGAGCATTGGGCGCTGGGAGAAGCTGCACCGGAAGGAGCAGTGGACGGCGCCGAAGAGAGAATGCCGGAATGAGTAGCGAGAGGGAGGTGGGAATCCTCCCGGCCGAATATCCAAGGATTCCAGGGTAAAGCTGATCTGCCCTGGGTAAGTCGGGGCCTAAGGCGAGGCTGAGAGGCGTAGCCGATGGACAACAGGTGGAAATTCCTGTACTATGATCGCCCAGAACTGTGGGGACGCATTTGCAAGGCGCGAGCCGGGGGAGAGAGACCCGGTACAAGCGGTAGAGGAGTCAGACAGGCAAACCCGTCTGGCAATCCGAAACCGTGAAGAGGACCGAACAAGAGTAGGGAAGCGCGGTGAGCAGGTGCCAAGAAAAGCCGCTATAGCAGCGATCATACCCGTACCGTAAACCGACACAGGTGGATGGGGAGAGAATCCCAAGGCCGACGGGAGAAGCATTGTCAAGGAACTCGGCAAAATGACCCCGTAACTTCGGGAGAAGGGGTGCCCCTGAGAAGGGGCCGCAGAGAATAGGCTCAAGCAACTGTTTAGCAAAAACACAGGTCTATGCGAAACCGAAAGGTGAGGTATATGGGCTGACGCCTGCCCGGTGCTGGAAGGTTAAGAGGAGAGGTTAGGGAAACCGAAGCCTTGAATCCAAGCCCCAGTAAACGGCGGCCGTAACTATAACGGTCCTAAGGTAGCGAAATTCCTTGTCGGGTAAGTTCCGACCCGCACGAAAGGCGTAATGATTTGAGCACTGTCTCGACAATGCACCCGGTGAAATTGAAGTGCCAGTGAAGATGCTGGCTACCTGCGCCAGGACGGAAAGACCCCATGGAGCTTTACTCCAGCTTGGCACTGGGATCCGGTGCTGCATGTACAGGATAGGTGGGAGGCATTGAGGAAGCGGCGCCAGCCGCTTCGGAGCCGATGTTGGGATACCACCCTTGCAGCACTGGGTTTCTAACCTGCGGCCGTGACCCGGCCGAGGGACAATGTCTGGCGGGGAGTTTGACTGGGGCGGTCGCCTCCGAAAGGGTATCGGAGGCGCTCAAAGGTTCCCTCAGAATGGTTGGAAACCATTTGAAGAGCGCAAAGGCAGAAGGGAGCTTGACTGCGACACCGACGGGTGGAGCAGGTACGAAAGTAGGACTTAGTGATCCGGTGGTATAAAGTGGGATTGCCATCGCTCAACGGATAAAAGCTACCCTGGGGATAACAGGCTTATCACTCCCAAGAGTTCACATCGACGGAGTGGTTTGGCACCTCGATGTCGGCTCATCGCATCCTGGGGCTGTAGCAGGTCCCAAGGGTTGGGCTGTTCGCCCATTAAAGCGGTACGCGAGCTGGGTTCAGAACGTCGTGAGACAGTTCGGTCCCTATCCGGCGCAGGCGTAAGATATTTGAGGGGAGCCGTCCTTAGTACGAGAGGACCGGGACGGACGGGCCGCTGGTGTACCTGTTGGGGATCGACCCCATGGCAGGGTAGCCAAGCCCGGCAGGGATAAACGCTGAAGGCATCTAAGCGTGAAGCCCCCCCCGAGATGAGATATCTGAGAATGGAGCGCAAGTGAAGTTCAGAAGATCCCTTAGAGAGAATGAGGTAGATAGGAATGAGGTGTAAGCACAGCAATGTGCTCAGCTGACATTTACTAATAGGTCGAAAGTTTAACCGAAGGAGCGTAAGGGAAGAAGGATGTAGGGAAGAGGAAGCAGAAGAGGATGTAAGAGAGTTCAGTGTTCGGTTTTGAGGGTATGGGATCTGTATATTTTTTGCAGGATTCGCATATGATATAGAAGATATGATATCCTGTATCGTATCTTTTGTTATATGATAGAAGTATAAAATATAATCCTCGATAGCTCAATGGTAGAGCACTCGGCTGTTAACCGAGTTGTTGTAGGTTCGAGCCCTACTCGGGGAGTTAAACTTGCCGTAAGAGCGGTAGCTAGAAAGTCCGTAAACATTAATGTTTGCGGACTTTTTTCCATAAATGTCAAGCCTCGGAAGAGGCATAATGGATCGCATGGCTGCAAAAGCAGGATGTCGGTGTTAATCGAAAAATGAACCGGAATTGCGCTGCATTTCATATTCCGGATGTAACTGTCTGATAGTAAAATACCTTTACTGTCAGGCTTTTTTGTTGTCATTTTTTAGCCATGGTGTAATGCTGTGACTTTTTTGATGGAATAAACAATGAGGGATTCTTATGGAACTTACGGAGATGGAAAATCGAATGCTGTACCAGACAGAAGGAACTGAACGGTATGCCATCCTGCAGGAGATGTCTATGGCTTCACAGTATGCCGGTGATCCGGCATGGAGGAAAGCGGCAAAGGACTTTATGGAAAAGCTGCGCCCCCTGTCAGATGCCGGATGTATGGATCTGGTGAGGGACATCCAGAAAAAATACCGGTTTCCGCAGGAAGGGGGACTATCGGGGAGCTGATCGCGGAGGCCAGACAGAAATCCGGAACCGAAAAATTGAAGGGGTATGACATCATGGCGCTGGAACGCTTTGACCCGGAGGTAAAGCACATGATCGTTTTTGACGTGCTATCGGGTGATTCCCTGTGGGTGACAAGGGTGATAAGATGCGCCTGTTCCTTACCGATGCCGGCTATCAGAAATTCCTGAACAGCTTATGGTTTTCAGCGTTCCAACAGAACGCGCAGTCATCACTGCAGGATGATTTTAGGGGTTTGGGGACTTGTCACTAACAAGCATTTATATATTATAAATTTTGCCCAATCCACGACTTTTTTCTTTACATTTGGTAAGGGTTAAGATACAATTATTTAATGAAAATGTGAGAAATGCGTGTTACATATAGAAAGTAATATATGACAAGGCGCAGGAGGAACTATGAGTGTATCTTGCAACAAGTTGTTTAAGTTGCTGATTGATCGTAAGATGAAAAAGAAAGATCTCAGAGAGAAGGCGGGTATCGGAAACAGTACGATGACAAAACTCGCTAATAACGAGAATGTTACAGTAGAAGTTATGGCAAAGATATGCACTGCGCTGAATTGTAAGATGGATGATATAATTGATATCATTCCTGATGATAAGGAATGATACGGGTTTTGATAGAATATTTGTAATAGCTTCAAGGCAGTAGGGTTACTTTATTGGTTGTGTCAATAGAAAGAGAGGGAGACACTATGTTCCTTAATCAGAAAAAGGCACAGACAAAATATACAGCTTTGAATATTAATCCGAAGCTTACTATGGAGCAAAGACATGTGTTAGAACGTATATTTGATTTGATAACACAGGAATATGAAAAAGAAGTTGCAGAAAAGTTTGTTAACCTTATTGCTAGTAAATATTGAGCAGACGTAAAAATACATTTCAGTATTTTCAAGTCTAAGAGGCATAATTGGTTGGGTTATAGGATATCAATGATCCATAAACTCATCGTAGATTGAGCTGAGTTTTTTATCCGCAGAGGGTTTTGGGTTTGGACATGATCTGAGCAGTGTCTATGATGTCATATTCATGACCAGGCAGTTCTAAGAACTCCATGTATTCCGTATTTTCGAAAGCGTTCTTTTATGAAGTGATAAGCTTATAGAGCAAATCGAAATACAAGTTTGCTTTGGAGATGTGTGCCCGACCGTCCAGTTCATAGGTTTCTATGTTTTTGCGGTCATTTTTTTGTCAAGTGTGGAGAAGAACATCTTTAAGTAGATATCTGCATGAACGGAGTTATTAACGACAGTGGGGATGATGAGGAAGTATTTCATCATGAAGAATTTAGCTTTGAATGTGGCAACCCACAGGGAGCGCAAAGGCTATATTATAGATGTGGTGATTATTGAATGATTTGAGGATAGTAATGAGGGGGACGGTTTCAAGCTTTGCGCAAACTGAAAATCCATAAGAGGTAGATTTGTTTAAGGCTTACTGCTTTGAACGAGAATTTAAGAAATTGATTGATAGTGGGCAGTTCGCTTTCGTGGACCGACATCTTATTCTAAACGATGAAAGGTATGTCATACGTGATCAGGCTGGAAATGCCATGCTTTCAGAATACGCACGCTCTCACGTGGATGAGTGCGGTGTTGTTTTTACGAAAGGATATTGTTACCAATCGAAATATAAAGGGTCAGGATATTACTCTCAGTTCATGCGAAGTTCAGTTCCGGTTGAAAATCAGGTTAAGTATTCCTTTGAGTTGAATGCGCATAATACAACACTGCTTGAACAGATAAAAAATGAAAAGCCTAAGTCGGAAGCATTGCGTAAATATTCTGGTCCTTTTGCAGAGACGCTGGTTGTATTGCAGAAGGACAGAAAGCTCTCTAATAAGCAATTGGCAGACCGTTCACTTGTTGGATAAAGACCATTTAGCGGTTAAGAAACGATGAGCTAAATCCTACATCAATACAGACAGTTCTGGAATTGTGCGTCGGCTTATGGCTGCCATTGTCAGAAGCTAAGATGTTTTTTGGCAAAACAGACTTTAAATTGAATTCGATGAAAGGCGAAGGGTATGTTTACCAATATGTTTTAGCAGTCTGTGCAGAGAATTCGATATATGAAATCGACAAAATACTTAAGGAAAATGAAATCATACTACTTTGGATCGACTTATCGTTGCTATAATGAAAAACCGCTTTGTAATCTGGTGCAAAAAAAGAATTATGCTATATTCCATGAAGTTATGGCAAAAATAAAGAAAGAGTAACAGCTATTGCTGTCATGATGAAAGCGAGGTGCATCCATGACCATAGAAGAAATTCTTGCCGGTGAATCCAAGAATGTGGAGTTCAAAGAAAATTTGCCGGATAAAAGTATCAAATACATGAAATCGGTAGTTGCCTTTGCCAATGGCAGCGGCGGCAGAATTATTTTTGGAATTAGCGATAAGACCAAGGAAGTGACTGGCTTTGATAAAGAAGAGGTATTTAAGACAATGGATGCCATTGCAAACGCTGTGTCGGATAGCTGTGAACCGGCAATTCTTCCCGATATAACGCTGCAGACGATTAATAGTAAGACTATTATTGTAGTTGAAGTGCCAGAGGGCAGACAGCGGCCCTACTATATCAAATCGCAGGGCAGGGACAACGGTGTATATGTCCGTGTAGCCGGAACAACCCGTCCGGCAGATGGATACATGATAAAGGAATTGATGTTCGAGGGCAGCAACCGTTATTTTGATCAAGGTCTATGTGCTGGTTGGGATATTTCGGAGGAGGATATCGACCTTCTTTGCCAATCTATGAGAGAACAAGCTGTTAAAAATGCTCATAATGAGGAACAGAGAGCAGCTATTAAAGATGTTGGGCGGCGACAACTGTGTTCCTGGGGCATTCTAATTGAGCGGGAGGGGAAATATTATCCCTCTAATGCCTATGCTATTTTAACCGGCTGCGGCGCAATTCATGTGGCAACCCAGTGCGGAGTATTTAAGGGAACGACAAAAGAGATTTTTGTGGATCGCCGGGAATATACAGGACCGATTTGGGAACAGATTGAACAGGCATATCAATTTGTTCTGCGGAATATTCACATGGGCGCAGTCTTTGAAGGTATTTATCGGCAGGATGTTTATGAAATTCCGCCGGATGCCATTCGTGAACTGATTATCAATGCTGCGGTGCACCGTAGCTATCTGGATCACGGCAACACGCAGATTGCAGTCTATGATAATCGTCTGGAAATTACTTCTCCCGGCAAGATTCCCATGGGACAGACACTGGAGCGTATGAAGGAAGGGTATTCTCAGATTCGTAACGAGGCGCTTGCCTATGCATTTTCCTACATGAATTTGATTGAACATTGGGGTAGCGGCATTCCGCGTATTATTGGAAAAGTAAAGGCTGCCGGTCTGCGGGAGCCAGAATTTATCGGCGGTGAAGTAGATTTACGAATCAATATTTATCGGGGGCAGATTAGCGGCACAAATATTCTTCAGCATGGTATTTCTGATAGTATGAATGCCGAGAAACTGCCGAGAAACTGCCGGGAAACCGCCGATAAAACGCCGATAAGTGAACAGGAAAAGCTAATTTTTCAATATGCACTTGAAAATGGAGGTATCACGACTGCACAGGTGACCGAACTACTGGGCATCAAACAGCGCAGGGCAAGAGAAATTCTTGTCAAAATGGTCGAAAAGAAGTGGTTGAAAAAGGAAGGCGCTTCTCGAAGCACTGTTTATGTGATTAACACGGAAAGAAAGTAATAACTATGGGTGCATTGGCAAAGCAGACCTATACAGGAAGAAACGAGTGTTTCTGCCTTGAATTTCCCGGTTGCATATCATACAATGGTAGTGCGGTGTTCATGGACGCTTACATGATGCTTTCCTCCAAGCGGTTCCACGAAAGCGAATATACTGCAGGTGCCGTTCCGCTTATATTCCGAATCGGTTTTCTGGTCATCACCGGGACGCATGGGTAACGGCTCTCTCACGTCTCCTAACAGCTGGTATGGCTTTTCATCCATGCAGACAACAGGACGTGCCGGATTGTATGGAAGTTCATAAACATCAATGACATCTTCCATACAGGCAACAAAATCAGCATCTTCTTTCGAGGGGATGCACCAGTAATCATTCATGTGAGGTCGAAGTTTATTTTTTTTAAAGCCCTGCGGATGGTATCTTTACTGACCGGAACATCAAGCGCTATTTTTGCCTGTTCTTCCAAGAGCCGGAGCGTCCAGCGGGAACGACCTTTCGGAGCCGGGCTGCATGCTATTTCGATGATGCGGGCTTCTGCGCGTCCATCAAATTTCCGGCGTGCCTGATTAGAATTAACATTGCGGTTGAGTTTAGTAATGCCTTCGATCCCTTTTTCAGAATAAAGTTTCACTGTATTAGTAATCGTAGCCATACAAACACAGTTTGTCTTAGCAGATTGTTCATGGGTTAGAACTTTGCCATGTGCCTCATCTAAATCAATGATAATCTGGCATCTGTTCCGAACTGTTTTTGATGTTTTCTTTTTATGCATAACGGATTTCAGCATTTTAAGCTCATCATCCGTTAATGAGATTTTATATTTTTTAGGTCTTGCCATAAGAATCACCGCCGTTTTTTTAGTATATCACGAAACGACTTGGTAAACCAGCAATGTTTAACTATTTATCAATGATACAGTACACTAGATATTGGAATGGTTGATGTTTTGGAAATGGGATTGAAGGGTAACACGAAAATAAAGTTTATGGCAGAGTGGGATTACCGCATATTCGCCAGAATTATCAGATTGGCGTTTGAAGCGGGAAAATGTTCATCGCCGGATGAGTTTGATGAGCGAGTTAATGCTATGTTCGATAATCAGGATTTGATCAGATCGATTATTAACGATATACAAGCTGAAGATAGGAAATTATGAGGGCGGTCAATACAAACTTTTAACAATGAGAATGGATTTTAGAATGGTGAAGATGTGTTTCGGACTGACTTATTTGTTAGTCTGAAACACAGAAAGGGGAAAATGAGAGCAATAACTCTGTCACCCAAGGGTGTCTTAGTTCTCGGTGGATAAAGTTGCGGAAACCTCAGAAAGCCCGAAAATACGGCATTCTTGGCACTACATAGGTCTGAAAGATACATTATTTTCTTGTGTTTTTAGGGGCAATTTTACATTCGGGAGAGTGCGAACTTTTGTTCTGGGGTTCTTTTGCCAAAAAGTTTAAACCTTTTGGCGAAAGTCGGATACAATTTGGCGAAAGTGAAACCTTTTGGCAAAACCTCATACGATTTGGCAAAAGTGAAACCTTTTGGCAAAACCCCCATACAATCTGGCAAAAACTGGTAGTTTCGCCAAATTGTATAGGGTTTTGCCAGATTGTATAGGGGTTTCGCCAAATAGTGTATGGGAGAATTGATAAAAAGATAATGGGAAAATGATAAGGGCTGTGCGCAGGCTCTTTTTTTGGTTGTTTTATGCTTTCCATACCCGGAAAATAGTTGTTTCATGCAATCCAATAAAATACGGGAAATGCGGCGGTCTGCTATTTCCGCAGGCAGGCCGGGCGGCCTGATAAGGGAAATTACTTGGAAAGGGAATATGCGGGTAGGCTTATCGGACGAAAAGCGAAAAACTTTAGGGGTGATTTTGATATTTTTGCGCTTCATTTATGCCTTTCGTTCCATTTCGTATGCCTTTCGTTCCCTGCATCCCAAAATAACAAAAAATCTGCCGATAAAATAGATAGCGGAACATAATAGAATCCGAGGTGATGAATTTTGAATATAGCAGTGGTCGATGATGAAGAAATCATCAGGCAGCAGATACATGGATTCATAAAGAAGCAGAAGCCGGAATCCGAGATCAGTGATTTTTCCACAGGGGAGGAGCTGCTTGCGGCAGGGAGGGAATTTGACATTATCTTTCTTGACATACAAATGGAAGGCATGGGCGGCATAGAGGCGGCACGGACTTTAAGGCAGCGGAACGCGGACGCGGTGCTGGTCTTTATTACGGGCATAAAGGAATATGTGTTTGAAGCCTTTGACGTGTCGGCGTTCCACTACCTGCTAAAGCCAATTGCGGAGCAGAAATTCATGGAGGTGCTTGGCAGGGCGGCGGGGGAAGCCGGGAAAAGGAAAGTGCAGAAGGAGCAGCAGATATTCATCCGGACAAAGAATCGGGGGTATACGCTCAACTTAAGCAGCATCCTGTATATTGAAAACAGGGGGAAGAAAGTGGAAATCCATACCACGGACATGGAGGAGATCATAGAGGCGTATGCCACGATGGAGGAACTGGAGGGACAGCTTGGGGGCGGCTTTTACCGTTGCCACAGGGGGTATCTGGTAAATATGGCGCACATAGTGAGGTATGACAATGACAGCATTTTCCTTTCCAATGGCGGCAAAGTCTACCTGACAAGGAAGAAGCACAATGAGTTTGTAAAGGCATATATGTGGTATTTGCAGAATGGAGGGGTGTCCTGTGTATGAAGCAGTAAGCGTATTACTGGAGATAGTCTCTGCCATGTTCCAGGGGGACTGCCTGCAGTATTTTTATGGGAGTTTTCTGGACGGCAGGATACGGAACCGGCGTATAAACGGGCTGGTAGCCGCAGTGCTGTATGGGATTCTGCGGCTAGGGACGGGAGCCTTCCTGCCGCAAAGGTATGGAAACCTTGGAACCTTTGCAAAGCTGGCAGCGATCATGTGCATTATATCCGTGATTGCATTGATATTTTATTGGGCAATAGGGAAGATAACTTTATTTCTTGTACTTACCTTTATGGCTGTAAGTGAAATAAGTTTTTTCCTGTCCTATATGGTTTTCAGGTTGGAGGACAATCTGCTCAAGCTGTGGAACTGGTATGCCATAAACGGGTATATGACTTCTGCCAAAACATATAACATAGCCGTAATAACTGTGATTGGAATGAATGTTCTAAGGTGTGTGATTGCATCGGCATTATTATACTTCACTGTGAAAAAAATAGTGAAAGATTATCGGGAAAAGGATTATGCCATACATAGGACGGAACTGTTATTTATCCTTACACCAGGGCTTGCAGGACTGATGGTATGTACTTTACTGCGTGTCACTATAGATACGGCAGAAAGCGGCGCACCGGAACTGCTGTATGACAGATACCCGTCACTGATAATCATTGTGCCTGTTATCCTGCTGCTATTACTGTTTTCCATTGTGTCCGGGGTAAAGCTCTTTCAGGACATGATCTGCTGGAACAGGGAAAAGAGCAGCCGGATCATTTTAGAAAATCAGGTCAGCAGCTTACAGGAGCACATGGGGGAGATGGAGCGTGTCTATTCCGGGATACGGGGGATGAAGCACGATATGAAGAATACAATCTCCCTCATCATGCAGCTTGCGTCCGGAAAGGAGGAAGAGCTACAAGCCTATTTGGAAGAACTAAACCAGACTATGGATAGGCTGGAGTTTCAGTTCAAGACGGGGAACACGGTCGTGGATACCTTGCTGAACATGAAATATCATGAGATCATCAGTATAGTGCCAGACTTGCGGATGGATGTGGAGTGGCTGCAGTTCCCTGATAAACTGTTCATCCAAAGTTATGATATCGGCATTATTTTAGGGAATGCGCTGGATAACGCAATGGAGGCGTGCAGGAAGCTGAAATCGAAGGAGCCGGATGCAGAAGCCTTTATGCGCATCAGCTCATTCCAAAAGAGGGAACTGTTTTTCCTGAAAGTGGAGAACAGCTTTGACGGGCGACTGGTGCGGAGACGGCAGGAGGAATTCCCCATGACGGATAAAGCAGACAGGGAGAACCACGGGATAGGGCTTGCGAACATCAAAAGCACGGCGGAGAAATATAGTGGGACAATGGATTTCAAGGTAAATGGCAGGGTGTTCATCCTGTCGGTGATGATGAAAAATGAAAGGAGAGAAGAAGATGGATTTTGGAGTGACAGGTAAATCAGGAGGGTACTATCTGGCAGAGCAGTATCGGAAGAATGCGGCAGGCAAGAGCGGGGGTGTGAGCTTTGCGGAGCTTGCGGCGGCAAAGGCGGCGGGGCAGTCGGATGTGTCGGGGATAAGTTTCAAGGATATGTGGCAGGCGAGGTTTCCGGGGGCATACTACCATACGGCAGATGCCTATAAAATTCCACAGGGCGCATGGCAAAGGTATGACTTTCCACATGAAAAGTTTTTCAGTGATGAGCTTGATGAATCAATTATAGACTGGAAGCCAACAGGGGTGGAACCTAAACTGACGGATGCGAGTGTACAGTCAAGGATAGATTCTACTCTTGGAAAGAAAGCAATTGTTGTTCCACCTGCATTGGAAGAAAAAATGAAAAATGACACAGATCTGGCACAACAGGTAATGGCAAAAGTGGAAAGTTTTATCATGAATGATCAGGCAACATTACCGCCAGGCAGAATATATTCCTGCGTGGTTGTACTGGATGAAAATGGAGAGATTGCCCATGCTGCAGGTTCAAGCGGCGGCGGTAATATATCCGGGCCGACAGAGGAAGAACTGCGTCAGTTCGAAGCGGAGCAGGCGGCAAAGAAGAAAAGGCGTGAGGAATATGCCCGCCTGAATGAGGAAAGCGCCCTGAAACGCAAGCTGATGGAGCAGGAAACAGATGCGAGATATTATCAGACCAGCATAACCAAAAAGGCAGTTTCGATTGTAGCTTATGAAGCGGCGGGCATTTTGAAGTAAAGCAGGATATGCCCGGACTTACCGTAAGGGGGCATGGGCGGCTCCGAATGACAGAGGAGCCGCCGTTGAAATATTTTTGAGGGATGATTCGTGTTATAAGCGGATGGCAGATTTTCAGCGAAGGGAGGTGTTTGTCATGAAGTCTGACAGAGGAAGTTAGGCGGTATGTTTATATGAAGCAATAAACTGCTCGGACTTATTATGAGAGAGCAGGCGTGGCTCTGAACGACAGAGGAGCTACTATTAAAATAACTGATGACAATGGAGGATTAAAGAAAATGAATGTAAATGGAATTAATTATAATACTGGAATCAACCCGAATTATATGACGGGTAAAAAGAGAGTTTTAGGTAAGAATTTTAATAATCAAATAGAAGATATAAACAGAGGAAGTAAAGTGAATAAACCGTTGATGTCTTTTTCAAATCCAAAGACAGGGGAGAGCGTTGAGATACATCGTTCAGACATTTATTCGGATGATACGCCAATTTACATAATAAAGGGCAAGACCGCAGAGGGAGAAGAATTTGAAAGGATGCACCATGCATGGATTATAGATCCAAGAAATTGTAGCTATGCTGAACTTATGATGCTTAATCAGGAAACGGGAAATACATCTTTAGGAGATAAGCAGAGAGCAGATATTCTGTTTGAAAAGACAGGAGCGAAAAGTTATTTAGATAAGGCAGACTACAGTGCGGCGATAAAGGAGGTTATGGAGGAATATAAAAGTTCCGGAAATTGGGACGCTTACCTTTCTATGGACAAGTGGCAGCAAAGTCTTAATGACTACACATCCGTGCCGGTGTATTTTGATCGCAGTATTATGGAACGAAATGGAGTGAAAGGTTCTTGCAGTTTTGCAACAGTTAAAACAGCAGAAGAAATACAAAAAGAAATTGATGATAGAGTCAAAGCGGCAGAGAAAAATGGGCCAACTTTACGAGAGGCATTAGCAAATGCTTTTCCAAATGCAGTAAATACTCTTTATAGTTTTGTGGGTTCTTCTGTGGTTATGACATTTGATGAATATGTGAAAGCGATGGAAGAAATGTTAAGAAAAAACAATGAAGAAGCTAATGTCTCTTTAATAAAATAAAAAATTTAACGCCCGATGGGAAGAACGGAGGATTGCCGGATAAGGCAGATAATCTGCTTAATAAGACAAAGGACAATGCTAAGATAGAACGGATGAAGGATGCATTGGTGGATATTATAGGGAAGATCAGGATGAGCGGTAATCTTGGGATTCCTGCTTCGGGCAGCACATTGGATATGAAGATATAAAGTTTACATCCTATTCCGCAGAGGCGCATAAACCTTTGCTTCTGCGGACTGCCGGGGGCAGGGGCGGCTCTGAACGACAGAGGGGCTGTGATGTAAAATTGATGGGGTTCTGTAGCATTATGAAAAAGAACTTTATTTTATGGTTGACGGCTTCGGCGGTAGTCATACTGGCATTGCCGTGGCTTGCGGTTACTTTAGTAAAAGGAGATGCAGGAATGGCCGTATGTTTTCTTTTGTTTTTTGCCATTAATCCAATTTACTTTGTGGTTACCGGAATTTTTGCGGGAAAAGATATGAAGCATCTGTGGAGCCTGCCAGTTATTTCTGCGGTGCTGTTCCTGATTGGCACATGGGTGTTTTTTGAAATGGGTGAAACGGCATTTATACTGTATGCGGTGGTCTATCTTGTATTAGGGATAGCGGCCATGCTGATTTCTATGTTCATCAGAGAGAAGTCGAAGTGGTAATGGAATATACAGCACCACAGACGCATATCCCCAATAAGCCATAGAGGACGGACAGGGCAGGCTTCCCCGGTTTTCCGGCAGATCGGGGAATCGGGGAGCAGTGAGAGGATGTGTTGCCGTGGAACATAGATAAAGCGTTTTTGTATGAAGTGATAAACTGCTCGGACTTATTATGAGAGAGCAAAGTTGGCCCTGAACGACAGAGGGGCTGCAATACTAAAAATATATGGAGGAGATTTAGAAATGAGCGTAAATGGAATAGGTGCCCAATACTATCCTGCCTGGCGGGAAACAAGAAGTGAACAAAAGACTGGTTCAGGAATAGGATTTGCAGGCAGGATGGCAAATGTGGTTGGTACAAATGCCTCCGAAAATGGAAGGAAGGCAAGTACCGCTTCCGGGCGCGACAATTATGTAGGTGGTGATGCAGCCAGCATTTATGGTATGGGCGTGTATTCCAGAAAAGATATCTCTGCGTCACAGGACTTTAGCCTGCCGATAGAAACAGAAAGATATAAAATTGAGGATGCCAGTTATATAGAAGGCGTACCAGCGTATGATGTCGTTGATAAGCTGACAGGTAAAGGCCTTTACATAAGAGAGGATCAATTAGCAATCCAAAGAGATGAAAAAACAGGGATGGAGTTCCTGATTAACATGGATCAGCCATTTTCGAGTAATGTAATAGTGACAGGTGAATTAAAAAATCTTTTGAATGATTTGTCCGAGAAAAGAAATATTGATTTAAAGGAAATCCCATTACAGGGTGGATTGGTAGTAAATCATGATCCAAAGACAGGGTTGGACTATTTGTCGATTAATGGAAATGAGGCAAAAGGTGTTTCGGTAATCATTACATCAGAAAAAGATATAGAAACGCTTAATAAATTAGCAGACGAATTTCAAAAATATTCGGTAAGTTCACAGCGATATACGGCAGAATTATATGCTTTACTTGAGATATCAGGAAACCTTAAACGGGAAAAAGATGGTTTTACATTCTTGACTCCGGATGGCATTACTTATATTCCTTATGACGGCAATCCTCAAAAAGCATGGGAAATCGTAATTCCAAGTTCAGATTATAGTGCAGAAAGGAGATATCTTGCAATGGGGATTGAAGCCTCAAACTACCAGACATGGCTTAGTAAGTTCAATAGTGCAAGACTGCTTGACGTAGATACGGAGCAATTTAACCATTACAGTATGAATGGCGATAGGAATGGCTATCGATTTATACAATAAGAAGAAAACCAATAATGCACAAACGATAAAAGGGAACCAAGCAGAGGTAGAACCATACGCCTGTCTGGTTCCTTTGTTACATATCAGTGCGGGGAGGCGGTGGTGGAAACCAGAAAATAAGGCCGGTTACTGACCGGGATGGAGCAAAGGAGGAGGAGGCAGATGGAAGTGATCAAATGCCCCAACCCCAAATGCAGGCGGCGCATTTTGGATGATGAGGGAACTGAAACAGAGTGG
>Ga0224740_10209_pt1 | contig 15944 bp, 9 predicted proteins | sample LIM_E_Water_Bulk_FD_161634 | JGI IMG/M metagenome (GOLD analysis project Ga0224740, IMG submission 161634) | Enriched cells from gastrointestinal tract of the lab mouse from Pacific Northwest National Laboratory (PNNL), Richland, Washington... | ecosystem: Host-associated > Mammals > Digestive...
TTTTAAGGAACAGAGTCATCCTGGAAGATGTATTGTTGCACATAAGAAGCATGTGGGGGATATGAATGAACTTACAGCGCAGGAGAGAGCTGCCTATTTTGAAGATGTTGCAAAAGTGGCAAGAGCAATTATGACAGCATTTAATCCAGATAAAGTTAATTATGGCGCTTATGGCGATACAGGTCATCATCTGCATTTTCATCTTTGTCCTAAGTATAAAGATGAATATGAGTGGGGCGGTGTATTTCTTATGAACCCCGATAAAACGTATCTTTCAGACAAAGAATATAAAGAGATGATTGAAAAAATTAAAGCTAATCTGTAATTATCAATTGAATTTATTAATATAAGGGCGGCTCACAAAGTGTGGTAGTCTGTTTCATATAAGGCAATTGCAAGTGTAATAGCCGTTGTTTGGGGCTGTTGCAAGACAAAGCAACGCCCTTATTTTGACGGAACAAGTGATAACAAATAAATACCATGTGGAGGATTTATGTCAGGACATTCAAAATTTGCGAATATAGCGCATAAAAAGGCGGCAAATGATGCTGCAAAAGGAAAAATATTTACAAGACTTGGCAAGGAAATTATGGTTGCTGTCAAGGAAGGCGGTTCTGATGTCAACAATAACAGTAAGTTAAGGCAGGTAGTAGCTAAAGCAAAGGCTTCTAATATGCCAAATGACACCATTGAACGAGCTATTAAAAAGGCTGCCAGCAGTGATATGTCAAATTATGAGTCTGTTACATATGAAGGCTATGGACCAAATGGTACAGCAATTATTGTAGAAGCACTCACGGATAATAGAAACAGAGCAGCTTCAAATATTAGAAATGCTTTTACAAAGGGTGGTGGAAATGTCGGTACGCCTGGATGTGTCTCCTTTATGTTTGACAATAAAGGACAGATTATTATTTCTAAAGAAGAATGCGACAAAGATGCAGATGAATTGATGATGCTTTCTTTGGAGGCAGGTGCCGATGATTTTAACGAGGAAGACGATTGCTATGAAGTGTTGACTTCACCTGATGATTTTACAGCTGTTCATGATGTGCTGTCAAAGGAAAATGTGATAATGGCTTCAGCAGAGGTAACAATGATACCTCAGACATATGTTGAACTTACATCAGATGATGATATTAAAAAGATGAATCGAATTTTATCATTGCTTGATGATGAAGATGATGTACAAAATGTATATCATAATTGGGATGAACCCAATGAGTAGTAAACAATAAGTTTATTTTTTGCAGATGGGGGATATATAAGTGACGTTTACAGAGGCACGAGCAGGAGACAATCTTATTATACAGATTGTATTTGGAAAACAAAATATGGATTTGCCATCAAAAATTATTGATGTTAGGGGACAAAATTTGATTGTCGATATTATTTATCTTGATAAAAAGATGCTGAATCTTTCGAGTGAACATATCCGAGTTCATCTTATGCTTATCCGAGAAGGTAAAGCTCCTATTGTATGGAAAAATATTACTTGTAAGATTATCAAGGAAAATGAACAAGCATTTTATCAGATAACATCATATAGTGAAGGTTATGAAAACAATCGAAGAGAAGCCTTTCGGCTATATATTGGTAATGATGGTGTGGCACAGATAGGAATCAATAAAAAAGCGTTGGAAGTTATTGTAAGAGATGTCAGTGAAAATGGTTTTTCATTTGTCACATCAATAGATGTAAAAATGGCTGTCGGCGAGCCAGTTCGACTGGTGTTTATTGATTTGGATATTACATTTAGTCTAATGGGAATTGTTGTGCGCAAAGTAAATGTAAATGAAAAAGAAGTTCTATATGGCTGTAAACTTAGCGTCAAAAATGATAAGTTATTGAAATACATTAATAATAAGCAAAGACAAACAATATCAGCTAACAAGAATAAAGAATACAAAGGACCAGGAATGGGCACAAAAGTTTCAAAAGTAAAAAAGAAAAAAGAATCTAAGAAAAATCGATACGAGACTACTGCTGAAATAAAAAATTTGTTTGTGAAAGTATTACATGAAGATAATAATGAAAAATAAATAGCAGTAGTAAGAAAGATATTGAAATAACACAAAAAATAAGCAGCACAAAAAATAAGGTGCTTTCATAAAAAGAATAAAAGCACCTTACAAAAATTCACATGTTGGAAGGAGCGTGTAATTGTGGACGATTTAGGCAAGAATATTGAAAAATTAAGCAAAGCTAAAAAAGAAAAAATGTTTTCTGAAACGTATCAATTAGGTAAGCCTTGCAAATCTTGTGGCAGTACTATGAAGTATATTTTTGGCGAAATGTTTGAATGTCCTAATTGTGGAAGAAAAGAGGCTACTGATTTTGGAAAAGTTAAAGATTATCTTGATACATATGGGCCGACTTCAGCAGCAATTATTGCAGATAGAACAGGTGTTGAATTAGGTGTTATTGAAACGTTGCTGAAACAGGGAAGGGTTGAAATTCCAGATGGTTCAGGTATATATATAAAATGTGAAAAATGTGGTACGGATATAAGATATGGAAGGTATTGTTCCGATTGTATTAAAAAGCTGTCCAGTGATTTAAATAAAGCGATGTGGAATCCAGATGTGGGAGAAAAACCAACCATTAAGTCTGAAATGACTGGTAAAATGCACATTCAGAGTAAAATAGAGCGCGTAAAAGGAAAAAATAAAAAAAGTTGAGAATATACGCTTTTTTAGATTAGCAAGTGTAAAACTTATTGTTTAAAATAAAACACAACGAACAACCTATAAAAAATTGTTCGTTGTGTTTATTTTAACCTCATCAAAGAGGTAGCGCAGCGGATTGAAAATATCCGTTTTGACTTTATAGAATCTCCTATTTTAAAGTGAAATTTTATAATAAACTTATTTTACAAGTCATATTTTATAAGTTAAATCCAAAATAACGAACAGCATTATTGTAAGAAATTCCTTCAACAATCTTCTTTAAAGCGTTTTCATCTGCTGGATATTCGCCATTTTCTACCCAGCCGCCAATAAGGTCACACATAATTCTTCTGAAATATTCATGTCTGGTATAAGATAAAAAGCTTCTTGAATCGGTGAGCATTCCAATAAAGTTGCCAAGAAGACTTAAATTAGCCAAACTTGTCATTTGGTTTATCATGCCAACTTTATGGTCATTAAACCACCAAGCAGAACCTTGCTGAATCTTGCCAATAGCTTTTGAATCTTGGAAACAGCCAATAACAGTGCCAATAGCAGCATTGACAGATGGATTTAAAGAGTAAATAATCGTTTTTGGAAGTTCGTCGGTGCTGCTGAGAGCATTGAGGAATTGTGCCATCTCTGCTGAACAGTCAAAGGTATTGATACAGTCATATCCAGTATCAGGTCCTAATTGGTTGTATCTTAAAACGTTGTTGTCACGAATTGTTCCGTAGTGAAGCTGCATTACCCAGTTAAGACGATTGTATTCTTTGCCTACAAATACCATAAACGCTGTTTTAAATTTGTTCATCTCATCAACCGTGATGGCTTTTCCGTCAAATCTCTTAGCAAAAATTGTCTCGATTTCTTCATCTGTGTAAGGCTTATACATAACATACTCAAGAGCATGGTCTGAAACAGAACAGCCCATAGAGGCAAAGAAATCCATTCTATTTTTTAAGGCTTCTTTTAAGGTGGTAAATGAATTGACTGTAATACCGCTTACTTCTGATAATTTCTTTATGTAATCAAGGTATTCTGGTTTTTCAATATTCATCGCTTTGTCTGGTCTCCAAGCAGGGAGGACTTGTACATCAAAGGATGAATCTTCGGCAATTATTTTATGCCATTCAAGAGAATCAACAGGGTCATCTGTAGTGCATATTAATGTTACATTAGACTGTTTGATAAGATTTCTTACAGACATGCTATCTTGAGCAAGTTTTGCATTGCACAGATTCCAAACTTCTTCGGCAGTATCGCCGTTAAGAACACCATTATAGCCAAAGTATCTTTGTAATTCTAAGTGGCTCCAGTGATACAAAGGATTGCCAATAGCCATCTCAAGTGTTTCAGCCCATTTTTGGAATTTTTCTCGGTCACTTGCATCGCCTGTAATGAACTTTTCATCAATACCATTTGTTCTCATTTGACGCCATTTGTAGTGGTCGCCGCCAAGCCATACTTGTGTGATGTTATCAAACTTTCTATCCTCTGCAATCTCCTTTGGATTAATATGGCAATGATAGTCAAGAATTGGCATTTTTGCCGCATAATCATGGAATAAATGTTGAGCAGTTGGTGTCGAAAGTAAAAAATCGTTGTCCATAAATTGTTTCATGGTAATTCCTCCTAAAAAATGTTTGTGTGAGATTTTTTTCACACGTATCTTGATAATTCGATTATACAATGGTATTATAGTAAAAACAAGTGCGATTTCATTTATAACTGGTAATTTATAACAGTTTAACCGTGCGGAAATCACTGTGCAATTTGAACGTGGAAGCTCGTTAAAGGGCAGATTGTGCTACTTGCTACTTGTAATTAGAATATTAAGAAAGGAGATGCTACTTAGGTGAAAACCTGTATCTAATCAAGAAAATAAAGTTATAGGTATGCACCGATGATTAGTCAGGAATTGACGATGGTGGCGTATAAAAAGTTTAACAACTTTACAACTGTAAGTAGTGCGTATTTATTACCATGAAAACATATACGTTGAAATAGTAAATCATCTAGCATATACATAGTTGTATATGTTTTTAGTAGCAGAACAAAGATGCAAAGATTAAACAAGAGTATTACTCATGCAGTTGACAGACCTGTAAAGGTTATGCAGTTTGGTGAAGGCAATTTTCTTAGAGCATTTGTGGATTATATTTTTGATGTCACAAATGAAAAGACCGATTTTAATGGCGGTGTGGTTATTGTAAAGCCGATTGAGTTTGGTACATTAGAGCGATTCCATGACCAAGAGTGTCAATATACACTTCAGTTAAGAGGTTTTGAAAATGGACAGCCTAAGGAAATTACGCGCCAGATTACATCAGTAGTGGATGCCGTTGCTGCTATTGAGGATTACGATAAATTTATGGAGTATGGTACATCAGAGACACTTCGATTTATCGTTTCTAATACTACAGAAGCTGGTATTGTTTACGATGAGACAGACGATTTTAACGCATGTCCTCCAAAAACATATCCAGGCAAATTGACAAAGCTTTTATATGAACGATATAAAAAGTTTGATGGTGCTGCTGATAAGGGACTTATTATATTGCCATGTGAACTTATTGCAGACAATGGTATTGAATTAAAGAAATGTATTATGAAGTTTATTGAGCTTTGGAAGCTTGAAGAAGGCTTTAAGAATTGGGTAAATGATAACTGTTCATTTTGCCCAACGCTTGTTGATAGAATTGTTCCAGGTTATCCAAGAGATGAAGCGGATAAGCTATGTGAGGAGTGGGGGTATGAAGACCAGCTTATCGACCGAGCAGAGACATTTGGACTTTGGGTTGTTGAGAGCGATTCAAATCTTCCATTAGAACAGCTTGAAAAAGAACTTCCATTTAAGGAAGCAGGATTGAATGTTGTATTTACAAAAGACCATCATCCATATAAAGAAAGAAAAGTTCGTATTTTAAATGGTTCACATACATCATTTGTATTAGCATCATATCTTGCTGGCAATGATATTGTTGAGCAGTCCATGAAAGACGCAACGATTAGAAAGTATATGGAAGAGACTTTATTTGATGAGGTTATTCCAACACTTTCACTTTCTAAAGAGGATTGCGACGCATTTGCTAAATCAGTTATTGATAGATTTTTAAATCCATTTGTAAAGCATCAGCTTCTTGATATCTCCCTTAATTCTGTTTCTAAGTGGGAAGCAAGATGTATGCCTTCATTTCTTGGTTATGTAAAGAAGTTTAACAAACTGCCAAAGTATCTTACATTTTCAATGGCAGCTTTGATGAGCTTTTATACATCACAGACAGAGGTGGAATTTAACGGTGGTATCTGCCTGCAAGGCAGCCGCAATGGTGAAAACACATACAATATTCGCGATGATAAGGCTGTTCTTGACTTTTTCAAAGAACATTCAGGCAAGTCGCCAGCAGAGTTTGCACATGCTTATTTGAGCAATACAAGTTTCTTTGGCGGTGAGGATTTATCAACGATTGATGGTCTTGAAGAAGCCATTACTGGATACATAACAGATATCAGACAAAGAGGTATGAGAGCGGTTGTTGATGACCTTGTAAACGCATAATACCGGACAGTACAAACGATGTAAATTGATAAAGATTGTGGGGCTGTCGCATTAAGATTAAATATATAAGATGTAGTGTCCTGTCAAGGAAAATATCTTGTAGTTATTTTACTTAGTGTGACAGCCTTATGTTGCATAGATAATTGCAAAATTTTTATTTTAAGGTCAAAAAAGTCTTTTTTGCAATTGTCTAAAGTATGAAAGGAGCCAAAATGCAGGATTTTATTAAAATCAATAAAGACGATAATGTTGCTGTTGCATTAAAGCCAATAGCGAAAGGAACATCCATTGACGTAGCAGAAACAATGGTGACAACGATTGAAGATATCCCACAGGGACATAAATTTGCCATTAAACCAGTAAAAAAAGGCGATGCCGTTATTAAGTATGGTTTTAGAATAGGTTATGCACAAGAAGATGTTGAAGTTGGCGGCTGGATTCACACACATAATTTAAAAACAGCTTTAGGAGAATTATTGGAATATACCTATAATCCAGAGGGACATAAAGATGTAGAAGCTACAGAAGAAGCCTTTTTTGATGGATATATGCGTGAGAATGGCACAGTTGGCATACGTAATGAAGTGTGGATTATTCCAACGGTTGGCTGTGTCAATTCAATTGCAAGGGCAATTGAAGCTACTGCTAGAATGTCAAAGCCAGAAGGTGTGGATGAGGTTGTTGCATTTACGCATCCGTATGGTTGTTCTCAGACAACACAAGACCAAGAAAATACAAGAATCGTTCTTGCAGATTTAATCAATCATCCAAATGCAGGCGCTGTATTAGTTTTAGGGCTTGGCTGTGAAAACAGTCGTATTGAGGTGTTAAAAGAGTATATTGGCGAGGTTAATCCAGACAGAGTTAAGTTTTTGCAGGTTCAAGATGTGGAAGATGAACAGGAAAAAGCTGTCGAATTGATGGAAGAATTAATGAATTATGCTGCCACATTCAAGAGAGAAAAGGTTAGTGCAAAAGAGTTGATTATTGGTATGAAGTGCGGCGGTTCAGACGGTTTGTCTGGTATTACTGCAAATCCAACAGTCGGCTTATTTTCGGATATGTTGGTATCAAAAGGCGGTACAACCATCCTTACAGAAGTTCCAGAAATGTTTGGTGCAGAGACGATTCTTATGGACAGATGTGCAGACAAAGCATTGTTTGATAAAACCGTTCATTTAATTAATGATTTTAAAGAATACTTTATTAAAAATGGTCAGGAGATATATGAAAATCCATCACCTGGCAATAAAGACGGCGGTATCACAACACTCGAGGATAAATCTTTAGGCTGTACACAAAAGTCAGGCTCTTCGCTTGTAAGAGGAGTTATGGCTTATGGGGAGAAGGTTCAGACGAAGGGATTAAATCTTTTAAGTGCGCCTGGAAACGATTTGGTTGCCTCGACAGCCTGTGCAGCGGCAGGGGCACAGATGGTCTTGTTTACAACAGGGCGCGGCACCCCATTTGCATCGCCAGTGCCAACCGTAAAGATTGCAACCAACTCAAGATTGGCAGGCAATAAAGGTAACTGGATTGATTTTAATGCCGGAAGAATTGTAACCGATGATTTATCACTAGAGGACGCTGCAAAAGAGTTGTTTCAGCTTGTGCTAGATGTCGCTTCTGGCAAAAAGGTAAAAGCAGAAGTTGCAGGTTTCCATGATTTTGCTATTTTTAAGCAGGGTGTAACACTCTAAGAAAAATCCATAATAGTTGGCAGCAGTTCAGTGAAATAGTTACAAAGTTTGAAGAGGAGACTTTGTTGTTGTTGACAAAATTTGGGACGGAATCTATAATAAAACTATCAATCATAAGTTAAAGGAGAGGTTTTTAATGAACAAAGTAGTTGAAGAACTTGGTAAAATTGGTATTGTTCCAGTTATAGCACTTGACGATGCAAAGGATGCAGAACCATTGGCAAAAGCACTTATTGACGGAGGTCTTCCATGTGCAGAAGTGACTTTTAGAACGGCTGCAGCACAAGAGTCTATCAAGATTATGGCAGATAAATTCCCTGAATTGATTGTTGGTGCTGGTACAGTACTTACACCAGAACAGGCTGATAAGGCTATGGAGGCTGGTGCAAAGTTCATCGTTAGTCCAGGTCTGAATCCAAAAGTTGTAAAGCATTGTATGGACAAGGGCTATCCAATTGTTCCAGGTACAAGCAATCCTTCAGATGTTGAAGTAGCTATTGAGTTGGGACTTGATGTTGTTAAATTTTTCCCTGCGGAAGCAGCAGGCGGTCTGAATATGATTAAATCAATGGCAGCTCCTTACACATCTATGAAATTTATGCCAACAGGCGGCATTAATGCAAACAATTTGAAATCATACCTTGATTTTGGTAAGATTGTATGCTGCGGCGGTTCATGGATGGTTAAGAAAGATATGGTTGCCGCTGGTGATTTTGCAGGAATTGAAAAACTTACTCGTGAAGCCGTTGACACCATGCTTGGCTTTGAAGTAAGACATGTTGGCGTTAATATGGAGAGTGGTGAGGCAGCAGAAGAGTTGGCAGATACCCTTCAAAAGATGTTTAGTTTTGAGAAGAAGGTAGGCAATAGTTCAGTATTTGCAGGAACAGGTTTTGAGCTTATGAAAAAGCCAGGACGCGGTGCGAATGGACATATTGCTATTGCAACCAATTATATTGATAGAGCTGTTTATCATCTTGAGAAGAGAGGATTTGAATTTGAGCAAGAATCCGCAGTTATCAAAGAGGGCAAGTTAAAAGCTATTTACTTTAAGGGTGAATTTGGTGGATTTGCTATGCACTTGGTGCAAAAGTAAAACTATAACTGGTTATTTGTGGGACAGCCACAATAAGATAACGATTTAATATTTTTTAAGTCCCATAAGGACAAATATTAAAATAATTAGAATATTAAGAAAGGGGAAGCTGCTATTAAGTATATTTTATATATTTTTAGTAGCGAACAAGTAACAAATGGCAAAAGTAGTAACTATGGGTGAGATTATGTTAAGATTATCTACACCAAATAATGAAAAGTTTATCCAAGCAGATGAGTTTGATATTAATTATGGTGGTGGAGAGGCTAATGTTGCAGTGTCTCTTGCAAATTATGGTCATGATGCAGAGTTTGTCACAGCAGTTCCAAATAATGAAATTGGTGAATGTGCAGTTGCAGCATTGAGAAAGTACAATGTGAAGACAGACAATATTGCAAAGTGCGGTGAAAGACTTGGTATCTATTATCTTGAGACAGGTGCTTCTATGAGACCTTCAAAGGTGGTTTATGACAGAGCTCATTCATCAATTTCTACAGCAACAGCTGCTGATTTTGATTTTGACAAGATTTTTGAGGGTGCTGATTGGTTCCATTTTACAGGTATCACTCCAGCTGTTTCCGATGCAGCAGCAGAGTTGACAGAAGAAGCACTTAAGGCTGCTAAGGCACATGGTGTAAAGGTTTCTGTTGACTTAAACTTCCGTAAAAAGCTTTGGTCTTCAGAGAAGGCTCAAAAGGTTATGAAAAACCTTATGAAGTATGTAGATGTATGTATTGGCAATGAAGAGGATGCAGAGCTTGTACTTGGATATAAGCCTGGCAATACGGATGTAACAAGCGGTGAGCTTGAGCTTGCAGGATACAAGTCAATTTTCGAGCAGATGGTTGCTGATTACAATTTTGAGTATTGTATCTCATCACTTCGTGTCAGCCATTCAGCATCAGATAATGGTTGGTCTGCATGTATCTACTCAAGAGATACAAAAGAATTTTATCACTCAAAAGAATACTCAATTCATCCAATCGTAGACCGTGTTGGCGGCGGTGATTCATTTGCAGGCGGCACTATCTGTGGATTTGTAGATGGAAAGAATTTCAAGGAAGCACTTGAGTTTGGCGTGGCTGCTTCAGCACTGAAGCATACGATTCCTGGTGACTTCAATCTTGTTTCACGTAAAGAAGTAGAAGCACTTGCAGGTGGCGATGGTTCAGGAAGAGTACAAAGATAAGATATAACAATAACAATATGTAAGTTGATGGGGCTGTTGCAAAATAAAATTCAATACCAGATATGATAAGTTGGATATCCATTTTATTGATATATGGTGCGAATTATTTTGCGATGGTCTCTTTTTTTAGGAAAATTTTTTTGACAAAAAAGCTAATTTTATCTGTTGACCTTGCCGATATGGATATTAAGGTGTATAATAGATACAAGTGTTTATGCAAATTAACCTAAATTAGCATGAAAGTATACATATTTGAAAGGCAGGATTGCTATGGAAAAGATTAAACAGGTGAAAAAATTAAGAAAAGGGTGGAAGATATTTGGGGCAGCATTGTTATCCATTGTGCTGTTAGGCAGTGCAACATTGTTTGCAACAGCAAGTTCTACAGTTCGGATTGAGTTGTCTCAAAAAGATATTCAAGTTGATCCAGCACAGGATATGCCTCTTACAGCTACCTTGTCTGGTAATGATGAGAATACACAAGACCAGCTTCCCGTCAGTAACTGGGTGACGTGGACATCAAGTAACACCGATGTTGTGGAAGTTATTGGCGCTACTGGTTTAAATCCTACGCTGCGTGGTTTTAATGCTGGTAAGAGTACTATTAGAGGTGATTATACAACAAAAAAGTATGATGAGTTTGGCAATCTTGTTCCAGGTAGTGAATCGGTTATTGCTACTGCAAGTGTTGTGGCTTATGTGCCTCTTACAATTCAAGACAGTTCATCGGATAATATTGCAATTGATGCATATCATGCACATGCAATGGATACAACGATTGGATTTTATTCCAATGCTTCCAATGGCAATATTGGTATTAAGTCAAACAATGGTGTTGGTTCTAATGCACAGGGATTTCTTACCAACAATGGTATTGTTGAAGTCCAAAATGTTGCAGGTTCTAATATTATCAGTTTAAAAGTAGTCGGAGGGGGTAAGACCGACCTCACTGTACTTACATTAGACAATGTTGATGAAAAAATAGAACAGCTTATAAAAAGATATACGGTTATTGGTGAGATAAAGTATGATACGAGCGGAAGTACAGACAGCGGTTCGTTTATCACATTGCCAAAGCCTTATAATGGAACACAGAATGCCTTTTTATTTAATGATAAGGATTTTGAGACATTGGCTCCGTCCATTATTCCATCAAATATTAAGTATCCAGATAAAGCAGGGGTACGATATAGGTCAACGGATAATGGGATTTGTAGATATACCAATGGTACAGCTTCACCTGTAAAGGCGGGCGTTGTTACGTTGACAGCAGGGGTTGAGGCATCTTATGCGGGCGGTGTTGTTCAAAATATTACAGAAGACCGTGTCAATGTTATTATTCCATTTAAAAAACTTGGCAATCAAGTAACGGATATGAACGTTGGCGACCAGTTGCAGTTACAGACTTCTGGCGACCCTCGTCAGGTTCGTTGGTCTACAGAAGATAACACAATTCTTGATGTAGATAACAATGGTCTTGTCACAGCAAAGAAAGCAGGCAAAGCAAAAGTTGTGGCAACACATTATGAAGATAATCCATTGTTTACAGAGTTAGGATATTCAAATCAGTTAGTATATGAAATTACAGTAATTGACGATTTTGGTGTCAGCGCTCAAAAAGTTACAGTAAATATGAAAGAAACGGTTGATATCAGTGCGTTGGTAACAGAGGAAGACCTTGAGAAAAATCCAAAAATGGGCTGAAACACTTGAGATGGCTATTGGCAATCCTTTGTATCACTGGAGCCACTTAGAATTACAAAGATACTTTGGCTATAATGGTGTTCTTAACGGCGATACTGCCGAAGAAGTTTGGAATCTGTGCAATGCAAAACTTGCTCAAGATAGCATGTCTGTAAGAAATCTTATCAAACAGTCTAATGTAACATTAATATGCACTACAGATGACCCTGTTGATTCTCTTGAATGGCATAAAATAATTGCCGAAGATTCATCCTTTGATGTACAAGTCCTCCCTGCTTGGAGACCAGACAAAGCGATGAATATTGAAAAACCAGAATACCTTGATTACATAAAGAAATTATCAGAAGTAAGCGGTATTACAGTCAATTCATTTACCACCTTAAAAGAAGCCTTAAAAAATAGAATGGATTTCTTTGCCTCTATGGGCTGTTCTGTTTCAGACCATGCTCTTGAGTATGTTATGTATAAGCCTTACACAGATGAAGAAATCGAGACAATTTTTGCTAAGAGATTTGACGGAAAAGCCATCACGGTTGATGAGATGAACAAATTTAAAACAGCGTTTATGGTATTTGTAGGCAAAGAATACAATCGTCTTAACTGGGTAATGCAGCTTCACTACGGAACAATTCGTGACAACAACGTTTTAAGATACAACCAATTAGGACCTGATACTGGATATGACTGTATCAATACCTTTGACTGTTCAGCAGAGATGGCACAATTCCTCAATGCTCTCAGCAGCACCGACGAACTTCCAAAAACGATTATTTACTCTTTAAATCCATCTGTCAATGCTGCTATTGGCACTGTTATTGGCTGTTTCCAAGATTCAAAAGCTATTGGCAAGATTCAGCAAGGTTCTGCTTGGTGGTTTAATGACCATAAAGTTGGCATGATAAACCAAATGACAAGTTTGGCTAATTTAAGTCTTCTTGGCAACTTTATTGGAATGCTCACCGATTCAAGAAGCTTTTTATCTTATACCAGACATGAATATTTCAGAAGAATTATGTGTGACCTTATTGGCGGCTGGGTAGAAAATGGCGAATATCCAGCAGATGAAAACGCTTTAAAGAAGATTGTTGAAGGAATTTCTTACAATAATGCTGTTCGTTATTTTGGATTTAACTTATAAAATATGACTTGTAAAATAAGTTTATTATAAAATTTCACTTTAAAATAGGAGATTCTATAAAGTCAAAACGGATATTTTCAATCCGCTGCGCTACCTCTTTGATGAGGTTAAAATAAACACAACGAACAATTTTTTATAGGTTGTTCGTTGTGTTTTATTTTAAACAATAAGTTTTACACTTGCTAATCTAAAAAAGCGTATATTCTCAACTTTTTTTATTTTTTCCTTTTACGCGCTCTATTTTACTCTGAATGTGCATTTTACCAGTCATTTCAGACTTAATGGTTGGTTTTTCTCCCACATCTGGATTCCACATCGCTTTATTTAAATCACTGGACAGCTTTTTAATACAATCGGAACAATACCTTCCATATCTTATATCCGTACCACATTTTTCACATTTTATATATATACCTGAACCATCTGGAATTTCAACCCTTCCCTGTTTCAGCAACGTTTCAATAACACCTAATTCAACACCTGTTCTATCTGCAATAATTGCTGCTGAAGTCGGCCCATATGTATCAAGATAATCTTTAACTTTTCCAAAATCAGTAGCCTCTTTTCTTCCACAATTAGGACATTCAAACATTTCGCCAAAAATATACTTCATAGTACTGCCACAAGATTTGCAAGGCTTACCTAATTGATACGTTTCAGAAAACATTTTTTCTTTTTTAGCTTTGCTTAATTTTTCAATATTCTTGCCTAAATCGTCCACAATTACACGCTCCTTCCAACATGTGAATTTTTGTAAGGTGCTTTTATTCTTTTTATGAAAGCACCTTATTTTTTGTGCTGCTTATTTTTTGTGTTATTTCAATATCTTTCTTACTACTGCTATTTATTTTTCATTATTATCTTCATGTAATACTTTCACAAACAAATTTTTTATTTCAGCAGTAGTCTCGTATCGATTTTTCTTAGATTCTTTTTTCTTTTTTACTTTTGAAACTTTTGTGCCCATTCCTGGTCCTTTGTATTCTTTATTCTTGTTAGCTGATATTGTTTGTCTTTGCTTATTATTAATGTATTTCAATAACTTATCATTTTTGACGCTAAGTTTACAGCCATATAGAACTTCTTTTTCATTTACATTTACTTTGCGCACAACAATTCCCATTAGACTAAATGTAATATCCAAATCAATAAACACCAGTCGAACTGGCTCGCCGACAGCCATTTTTACATCTATTGATGTGACAAATGAAAAACCATTTTCACTGACATCTCTTACAATAACTTCCAACGCTTTTTTATTGATTCCTATCTGTGCCACACCATCATTACCAATATATAGCCGAAAGGCTTCTCTTCGATTGTTTTCATAACCTTCACTATATGATGTTATCTGATAAAATGCTTGTTCATTTTCCTTGATAATCTTACAAGTAATATTTTTCCATACAATAGGAGCTTTACCTTCTCGGATAAGCATAAGATGAACTCGGATATGTTCACTCGAAAGATTCAGCATCTTTTTATCAAGATAAATAATATCGACAATCAAATTTTGTCCCCTAACATCAATAATTTTTGATGGCAAATCCATATTTTGTTTTCCAAATACAATCTGTATAATAAGATTGTCTCCTGCTCGTGCCTCTGTAAACGTCACTTATATATCCCCCATCTGCAAAAAATAAACTTATTGTTTACTACTCATTGGGTTCATCCCAATTATGATATACATTTTGTACATCATCTTCATCATCAAGCAATGATAAAATTCGATTCATCTTTTTAATATCATCATCTGATGTAAGTTCAACATATGTCTGAGGTATCATTGTTACCTCTGCTGAAGCCATTATCACATTTTCCTTTGACAGCACATCATGAACAGCTGTAAAATCATCAGGTGAAGTCAACACTTCATAGCAATCGTCTTCCTCGTTAAAATCATCGGCACCTGCCTCCAAAGAAAGCATCATCAATTCATCTGCATCTTTGTCGCATTCTTCTTTAGAAATAATAATCTGTCCTTTATTGTCAAACATAAAGGAGACACATCCAGGCGTACCGACATTTCCACCACCCTTTGTAAAAGCATTTCTAATATTTGAAGCTGCTCTGTTTCTATTATCCGTGAGTGCTTCTACAATAATTGCTGTACCATTTGGTCCATAGCCTTCATATGTAACAGACTCATAATTTGACATATCACTGCTGGCAGCCTTTTTAATAGCTCGTTCAATGGTGTCATTTGGCATATTAGAAGCCTTTGCTTTAGCTACTACCTGCCTTAACTTACTGTTATTGTTGACATCAGAACCGCCTTCCTTGACAGCAACCATAATTTCCTTGCCAAGTCTTGTAAATATTTTTCCTTTTGCAGCATCATTTGCCGCCTTTTTATGCGCTATATTCGCAAATTTTGAATGTCCTGACATAAATCCTCCACATGGTATTTATTTGTTATCACTTGTTCCGTCAAAATAAGGGCGTTGCTTTGTCTTGCAACAGCCCCAAACAACGGCTATTACACTTGCAATTGCCTTATATGAAACAGACTACCACACTTTGTGAGCCGCCCTTATATTAATAAATTCAATTGATAATTACAGATTAGCTTTAATTTTTTCAATCATCTCTTTATATTCTTTGTCTGAAAGATACGTTTTATCGGGGTTCATAAGAAATACACCGCCCCACTCATATTCATCTTTATACTTAGGACAAAGATGAAAATGCAGATGATGACCTGTATCGCCATAAGCGCCATAATTAACTTTATCTGGATTAAATGCTGTCATAATTGCTCTTGCCACTTTTGCAACATCTTCAAAATAGGCAGCTCTCTCCTGCGCTGTAAGTTCATTCATATCCCCCACATGCTTCTTATGTGCAACAATACATCTTCCAGGATGACTCTGTTCCTTAAAA
>Ga0224740_10212_pt1 | contig 15903 bp, 16 predicted proteins | sample LIM_E_Water_Bulk_FD_161634 | JGI IMG/M metagenome (GOLD analysis project Ga0224740, IMG submission 161634) | Enriched cells from gastrointestinal tract of the lab mouse from Pacific Northwest National Laboratory (PNNL), Richland, Washington... | ecosystem: Host-associated > Mammals > Digestive...
ATCAAAATAGTACCAAATATAAATCAATTCTCCCTGAATTTTGCTTAATATGACTTCCCGCCTTCCATATCATTCATTTGTTTTTCTAAAAGATAATGGGTATAAATACCACCGCACCAAACAGACACAAAATCACTCCATATTATCAGGAAAATGAGGTCATCCCTTATATTCAGGACCTCGGTATCGTAGTACAGGGATGGTATCCACTTGGCGGCAGAGGGCATACGGCAGAACTGTTAGGTGATGAAACAATTTCTTCCATTGCAAAGGCACATGGGAAATCTTCTGCACAGGTAATCTTACGCTGGAATCTGCAAAAAGGCGTGGTGGTAATACCGGGTTCCAGCAATCCCGACCATATACAGGAAAATACGGAGCTCTATGATTTTGAACTGTCGGATGAGGAAATGGAGAAAATCAACGCACTTGACCGGGATGAAAAGCATGACTGGTATTAAAGATAACGAAAAAAGAGATGAGGAGGCAAAGAGTGAAAAATAAATTTTTCACTCGGCAAGTTTGTGTCTGCGCTGCGACACAAACATTGCATTATGCGCAAAAGGCAGCGCAGAAATGAGGTAAAATATGAGTGAAAAGATAATACAGACTGCGGGTAGGGATACTCTTGGTGAGTTTGCACCAATGTTTGCCCATTTGAATGATGATGTGTTGTTCGGGGAAGTTTGGAATGAGGATGCCATTACGGTAAAAATGAAGTGTATTATTACGGTAGTGTCTTTGATGGCATCTGGCATCACGGATTCCTCTCTTACCTATCATTTGGAAAATGCAAAGAAACATGGTGTAAGCAGAGAAGAAATTGCTGCAATCATTACCCATGTGGCCATGTATGTCGGCTGGCCGAAGGGCTGGGCGGTGTTTCGTCTGGCGAAAGATGTATGGAATCAGAAGGAAACGGCATTGACAGAGAAAGAGCAGTATCAGAACAGTATCTTTTTCCCCATTGGGGAAAGTAATGAAGCCTTTGCCCGGTATTTTGTGGGGCAGAGCTACCTTGCAGCGGTATCAACAGAGCAAGTTCCAGTGTTTCATGTGACATTTGAGCCGGGATGCCGTAACAACTGGCATATCCATCAGGCAAAGAGTGGAGGTGGACAAATTCTGCTCTGTGTAGGCGGCAGAGGATATTATCAGGAATGGGGAAAAGATGCGGTGGAGATGGTGCCAGGAAGCATCATTAATATCCCTGCCGGCGTGAAACATTGGCATGGTGCCGCTGCTGATTCGTGGTTTTCACATCTTGCCATTGAGGTTCCGGGAGAAGAAACAGCAAATGAATGGTGCGAATCGGTTTCAGAGCAGGAGTATGCCGGATTGAAATGATATTCAAAGCATAGTGACAGAAACCGTGGCAGGTACAGATTTTTACGGAGATAGAAACGGAGGGAAGGAAGCGTGAAACAGATTCGGAAATGGATTGCACTTTGTATGGCGGCGGTATTTTTGGCTGGCAGTTTTTCGGGACAGATGGTTGTTGAGGCAAAAGGCAGCAAGGCCAAAGTAACATTGAAAATCGGGAAAAAGAATTATACGAAGAAAACCTGCCAGTTGGTAAAAGGACAGAAAGCGTCACTTGCTGTGAAGGCAGGAAACATGACAGAAAAAAAGAAGATAAAGTATGTTACTTCAAAGCCTAAAGTTGTTTCGGTCAGTAAAAAAGGAAAGATTCGGGCAAAGAAAAAAGGAACAGCAAAAATCAAAGTGACAGTAATGGCAGGAAAGAAAAAAGTATCTTCATGGATGAAGATAAAGGTAATAAACAAGACAAAGGCGCCGGTTTTTAATTTTAAGAAAAAAACAGTGAGGCTAAACAGCGGATATGATATGCCTCTTAACGGTCTTGGCACCTACAGCCTAAAGGGAAATGTCAGTGTCACATCCGTTTCCGAAGCATTAAAGCGGGGTGTGCGGTTGATTGATACTGCCTCCGCTTATGAAAATGAGAGAGAAGTGGGGAAAACAGTCAGAGAATCCGGCATACCAAGAAAGAAAATTTTTGTAACCACAAAACTATATCCCGACCAGTATGACAACCCCGAAAAAGCAATCAATGATTCCCTGAAACGGTTAAATATAGACTATATTGACCTGCTTTTACTGCACCATCCCGGAGAAAATGATGTTAAGGCATATAAGGCAATGGAGAAAGCGGTAAGACAGGGGAAAATCCGTTCTATCGGACTGTCCAACTGGTATATTGAGGAACTGCAGGAATTTTTGCCGCAGGTAAGCATTACTCCGGCACTGGTGCAGAATGAAATCCATCCGTATTATCAGGAAAATGATGTGATTCCCTATATTCAAAGTCTTGGGATTGTGGTGCAGGGCTGGTATCCTTTTGGCGGGAGGGGGTACACCAAAGAAATGCTCTCGAATAAAACGATAGCAAAGATAGCAAAAGCACATAAAAAATCAGTAGCACAGGTCATCCTGCGGTGGAATCTACAAAAGGGCGTGGTAGTGATACCGGGTTCCAGTAACCCTGACCATATACAGGAAAATACGGAAATTTATGATTTTAAGTTATCTCAAAAGGAAATGAAACAAATCAATGCACTTGACCGGAATGAAAAACACGACTGGTATTAAAATCGGAGGATTTGCTTTACGTGAAGGGTTACACCATAGAAAATATGGAATCACACTATTTATATATTGTTGCAAATAGACCTTGAAACATTCTTGGAAAGGATATAGTTATTATGAAGAAAAAAAGAACCGTATGGATGAATCTGCTGCTGGTGTTTGCACTGATTGCAGGACTGGTATTTCCAGCATCCAATGTGAGTACTGCGGGCAAGCAGAAAAAGGAAACAAAGAAAGTGCTGGTTGTCTATTTTTCGGCAACAGGAACAACAAAGAGCGCTGCAAAGAAAGTGAAAAAGGCAACGGGAGGTAAGCTGTATCAGATTAAAGCGGCTAAGCCATATACGTCGGCTGACTTAAGTTATGATAATGATAACTGCCGGGCAAATACAGAGCAGCGGGATGGAACTGTAAGACCGAAAGTGAAAGGTAAGGTAAAGAATATCCGAAAATATGATGTCATATTTCTGGGTTATCCAATCTGGTGGGGTAGGGAACCTATGATTATCCGTACTTTTCTGGAGTCCTATTATTTGAAGGGAAAGAAAATTGTTCCATTCTGTACCAGTGGAGGAAGCGGAATCTCTGGCAGTATGCAAGGGGTAAAAGCGGCTGCCAAAGGTGCAAAGGTGGTAAAGGGTAAGGATTTAACAGATTCTTCGGCTAAAAGTGTGGCTAAGTGGGCAAAAAAGAATGTGAAGTAGAAGTCAGAAGAGACAGTAGGTTGTGGCAAGGGGGTGGGCTGTATTAGCATCTATCCTCTTGTTTTTTCTGTCAAATATTTTAGCGGTGCATTCTAGGGGGATAATATCGGACGCATACTGGTAATTGAATTCATAGCAGAAGATGCCATGGCATTTGATAAAATCATGGCGGTATTGAAATGCAATTCCGGTTTTGAGATGTTCAGCATGGAAGAAAAATGGTGATCTCCCTCCCCGGACTTACCATTTATCCGGAACAGAGAAAAATCTACCGTGACAGGCAGGAAATTCATCTGACAGTGAAGGAATACGATCTACTCTGCCTGCTGGCATACAACAAAGAGAGTGTCCTCACTTATGGGCAGCTTTACCCAAAAGTATGTGGAGAAGAACCCCTCGGCAGAGAAAGCAATGCGGTGAGCTGCTACATCTGGAATCTGTGTGAAAAATTCCTTCAAGTATCCTCCAGTACGCATTTGCCATTTCATATCAAGTGTGTGCGGGAGGTTGGGACAGTCCCATTGCTGGGGAAAAAGCAGGTTTCCCCGCTTTTTCAAAGTAAATTTATTTCGGTATGATTAGTATAACTTTAAATCCACCATATTCGCTATGGTCTATTAAAATTTCTCCATTATGCCCTTTTATAATTTGTTTCACAATAAGCAATCCCAAACCATGCCGCTGTTTGGTAGTATTCGTATCACAGATCATATAATGCGGTGTATTGTTTAGTCTGTCAATCTGTTCGTCGGAAGCTCCTATACCGTTATCTTCAATGAAAATCTTACAAGTATTGATATCATCATCAACGGACACATAAATCACACACCCGTTTTCATTGTGGTTTATGCTGTTCTGAATAAGGTTTGATACTGCACGTTTCAGTAAATCCTTATCGGCGTTAATGTAACAGGCAGACAGGGTATCAGCGGTTTTCCATTCAATCAGAAATTTATCATCAATATTCGTGTTCATAAAGTCCACAATAACCTGCCGAATAATAGATATTGCATTTTCCTGTTTCATTGTTAGCGGCTGCATATCATATTCAAGTTTGGAAGCGAGATTGAGGTCGTTAATCAAGTCTTTCATGCGGCTACTTTGCCTTACAATGATCGCGGCTTTTTTGCGCTCAATTTCTGACAGATTTTTAGAATTTTCCAACTGTCCGGCGTAACCCATAATCATTGACAGCGGTGTTCTGATATCATGGGAAACGCCCGCAATCCAGTTTGCCCTTGCAGTTTCTTTTTTTCGTAACTGTTCAGCCTGCATTTGTAATATGTTAGATGTTTTATTAATTTTTTCAGCTAATTCAGAAAACACACCTTTTTCTTTAATGCAAACAGGGCTGCCGTCTGACAGATTTTGTATTCCATTCGTTATTGGTCTAATGGAACGTAACAATTTTGAATCAACAGCAGCATATATGAGGAAAATTAAGACAATATTGATAGCCAAAATAATAATTGTGTTCTTGGGTAAATTTGCAATAAAATTATAGTCCCAACTTGCCCTTGTATGCTTCCAAAATCTATCTTTTGGAAAGCCTAATACCAATAATCCGTTTTTGGCTTCTCCCGTAAAAGTGGGGTATCCATCTATATAGCCGCGCGTTAGCTCCGCTATATCTGATAATGTATATTGCATAGGGATATTGCCAGGCGAATTATGTGTCTGCCAAACAACTTGCCGTGTATCATTATCAATAAGGAAAGCCCAGGCATTTTCTTCTTTTAATTTAGCCATTACATCATCAGATATGGAATAGCAGCCATCTGTAAATTGCAATGCGGCTGCTACATGATCCGCCATATCCCACGGAGAAAATGTTGACGTATTTCTTACAAAGACTATCGCAAAAAAAGTAATATTCAAAATAACAAGAAGTATTATGCTTAAAGTCATTATTCCCACAAAGCGGCGTATTAGTTTTGGAACACTTTTCATGCTATTTCCCCTCTACAATTAACTTATAACCTAATCCCTTGACTGTAACCAGCGAAATGGGGTGCGAGGGATTTTGTTCTATTTTTTCTCTGATACGGCGTATATGCGCCATTAAAGAATTTTCATATCCAAAGGGATTGTCGCCCCATGCTGCTTCGCACAATGCGTCAATCGTCACAATACGTCCAGCATTGCGATATAAGGCAGACAGCAAATCATGTTCTTTTGCTGTCAATGGGATGTGTTCATCATTTTTTATGATTTCAGCACGCGAAAAGTCAATTTGACTATCATGTAAGCATACAAGAGGATTTTCGTCTTTGTAGCTTCTGCGTAAAATTGCCATGACACGAAACAAAAGTTCTTTTGGCAAAAAGGGTTTTACGATATAATCATCAGCCCCTAAACCAAAGCCTTTGAATTTATCGTTATCTTCGCCACAGGCAGTAAGAAAAAGAATGGGGTAATCGCCGCCTTTCTTTAACTGTTCCATTAACTCAAACCCGTTCCCATCTGGAAGCATTACGTCAAGTATTGTTAATTCCGGGCGGGTTTTTTCAGCTTGTTCCATAGCTTCTTTCACATTTTTTGCAGCTTTGACATTTTGAAATCCGTATTCAATCAAAATAGACAAAACCATATCTAAAAGCTCCTGTTCATCATCAACGAGCAGTATACGTTTATTTAGCAGATAATCTTCATTCATAGTACAATCTCCTTCACAGCTACATCATAACATCTCGGCTGCCGTTTCGATGGGGTTCTCGCCAAATACGGCTTCATGCGGGCATGAGCCGCACTTTCCTTGCTATTTTACCATATAATTGTGAATTTTTTGGGGGATTTCTGAAAATGTAAGGTAGATGTAAGGTAGAGAGAATGTTGTCACAAGGTTGCGCTGGTATCATGTAAGCAATGAAAGGAGAGGATTAAATGGATTATATTATCACAACAAAACAGTTGACAAAAAAATACAAATCCTTTGTCGCCGTTAATAACGTTTCGTTGAACATTCGGAAAGGCAGTATTTACGGCTTTTTGGGTCCGAATGGCGCGGGAAAATCCACTACTATGAAAATGCTCTTAGGATTGACTGCGCCCACAAAAGGCAGTTTTACAATTGACGGAAAGCAATTTCCAGATGACCGCCTTTCCATTTTGAAGGAAGTAGGTTCCTTTATTGAATCGCCTTCTTTTTATGCGAATCTGACAGGCAAAGAAAACCTTGACATTATTCGCCGCATTTTGGGACTTTCCAAAAGTTCCGTTACAGATGTATTGGAGCTTGTCGGGCTATCCGAATTTGGCGGGCGGCTTGCAAAAAAATACTCATTGGGTATGAAGCAACGGTTGGGACTTGCTGGAGCTTTGTTGGGCAGACCGCCTATTTTGATTTTAGATGAACCTACAAACGGACTTGACCCATCCGGCATCCATGAAATCCGAAATTTGATTAAATCGTTACCTGGTCTTTACGATTGCACAGTTCTTCTTTCTTCACATATGCTGTCTGAAATCGAGTTAATGGCAGACGATATAGGAATACTCAATCATGGTCATTTGCTGTTTGAGGGCAGCTTGGACGAATTACGGCAGAATGCATTGCAGTCTGGATTTGCTGCGGATAATTTGGAAGATATGTTCCTGTCTATGGTTGATAAAGACAATGCAAGCAGAAAGCAGAGGGAGAAACTATGAGGACATTTACAATCGAACTTAGAAAAGAAAAGCGCACGGGTGTTATTCCGTTAATGCTTGCAGTCGGCATTTTGGGGGCAGCATACGCCTTTGCCAATTTCATTGTGCGGAAAGACACTCTTTTAAATCTGCCATTTGCTCCTATGGACGTGCTGCTTACGCAGTTGTATGGCATGATTATGGTTCTGAATATGTTCGGTATCATAGTTGCCGCTTGTATTATTTACAATATGGAATTTAAGGGAAATGCCGTCAAAAAAATGTATATGCTCCCTATGAGTGTTCCAGTTATGTACTTTTGTAAATTTCTGGTTTTAACTATCATGCTCTTTATTGTAATAGTTTTCCAGAATTTGGCGCTTACAAAAATAGGGCTGACGGATTTACCACAGGGCACATTTGAATTTGAGACTATGCTATCCTTTGCCGGATATTCATTTATAACGTCAATGCCCGTATTATCTTTTATGGTTTTTATCTCTTCCCGCTTTGAGAATATGTGGGTGCCTCTTGGTATCGGTGTTGCAGGATTTTTAAGTGGTATGGCATTGGCTGCGTCGAATAATGTTTTGCTCTGCATACACCCCTTTGTGATTATGCTAAAACCTGCTGTTGCAATGAGCGCACAGCTGGATATAATAGTTGTGATTTTTTCGCTGGTTGAAACAGCTATTTTCCTTTTTTTCGGATTATGGGCTGCCAAATACCTGCGCTACGAATAGGGAGGTGTAGGATGTGAGCTTTTTAGAACTGCTTAAAATCGAGTTTATGAAAGTAAAACGAGGTAAAATGATACCTTTGATTTTTATAGCTCCGCTGTTGGTCGTGGTTTCCGGTGTGGCAAACCTGCAAAATTATTTTTCGCCAGAATATACAAACGCATGGGCAGCTATGTTCATTCAGAGCGCATTGGTTTATGCCTATTATCTGCTTCCGTTCAGCATGATAGTTGTATGCGTGATGATTGTGGGACGCGAAACAGGGAACGCTGGAATTTTGAAAATGTTAGCCTTGCCTGTCAGCCGTTATGCCTTATCAGCCGCAAAATTTTGCGTGCTTCTTTTTTATTTATTTATGGAAATGGTTGTTTTTCTTGTTGTTTTTGTGATAACAGGATTGATTGCAACGGGCAATACAGGAATTACAGAAGCATTACCGATCATGTATTTATTGAAGTGGTGTGCTGGATTATTTTTTACTATGCTCCCTAGTGTGGCGACAATGTGGGCGATTATGGTACTATTTGAAAAGCCATTACTATCCGTCGGATTAAACCTGCTTCTAGTTATCCCTGGCATATTGGCAGCAAATACACCGCTTTGGGTTGTTTACCCTTATTGCTATAGTGGTTATTTGGTTTCCTGCTCCCTGCATGATTTTACGGCAAAGGGCGTTAGCACTGGTTTTAACCTGTTCCCATTTTTACCATGTGCAATTCTGGTTTTTGTGTTGGTATTTACAGTGGCGGTAAAACGTTTTGGAAAAAAAGAAATGAGGTAAGTTATGGAAAATAAGAGATTACAAAAATTAAGTGTAGCAGCATTGCTTATTAGTATTTTGCCTTTAGCAACATTTGTTCCCACGTTATTTAACACGGCGTTGGCTGATAATTTACGTTCCATTTGGGCGGGAGCAAATATCTTTTCTGTTTTTGGGGGACTGATACTTTCTATTATCTGCGTTAAAAACCGTGATAGCCGAAGCATGATTAATATTATTTCAACTATTGTCAGCAGCTCTTGGATAGTGCTTATGTGTGGTATTGTTATCCTTTCTCTATTCATTAACTTTATGCAATAAAAGGATTATATAAGGTTTCATAAAATACTTTCAGCAATGCCGGACGACGGCAAAAGAAAAAAGCTGTCATCCGGCAATCCTGTTTTTATGTCTTAATAAATTATTACGGGGGTTATGGCTTTCTCAACTGCTTTTTCTTCCGTATCATTAAACGTGAGTATGACTCTCTGCAAAAGGCGTTAAAGTGTATTGGATGTCATGCTATTTCCTCCAAATGAAATATCATGGTTCCCTCCTCTATCAAAGCGGAACAATATTTTTGAGATTCTGATATTTGTGGTAACTTTTCCAAAGTTGCTTGTGTTGGTTCCATTGATTCCGTGACAACGGCTGTCACCATTCGGAAAGAGTTGGATTACAAAGTTGCACTTAATATTTTGTCTGCTTTTGAACCAATAACATATACGGAACCTTACGCCATTTTAACAACAAGCGTTATACAGAAGCACTCATCATGAATATCGGCATATACCTCTCCATTCATGAGCCTCATCAGCCTGTGGCATATGAAAAGTCCAAGTCCGTTGCCCTGCACTCTATTCGCATTATTTCCACGATGAAAGCTCTCGAATATCTGAGGCAGTTCTTTCGCTTCAAGAGTACAGCCTGTATTTGATACAGTGATAAGCTCACAGCCGTCCATTTTATCAAAGCTAATCTCAATTCGTCTGCCGTCACCATATTTAATCGCATTTTCAATCAGATTTTGCAGGCACTCTACAAGACGGTCAGAGTCGCAGGAAAGAATGCAGTCATCATATTTCTGAATCGCAAGCTCCGTTCCAGACATGGCAAGCTGGGGAGCATACATCTCATCTATCTTTGTGATAATAACGCTTAAGAAAGCCTCTCCCTGTGTGACTTCAAAGCTCATAAAGTCCTCGCTTGTTGCCTTAGTGATCTCGCTGACAAAACGCTCTATCTCATCTGTACGGGTATTGATACTTTCGGCAGCAGCACGTCGTTTTTCCTCGTCCTTGTATAATCCCCTGGCAAGTGCCTTTGCATTGAGTTTAATTGCAGACAAAGGCGTTTTGATGTCGTGGGAAAGAGAGAGCAGCAAGAGTTTTTTGTCCCTCTGCATCGTGATTTCTTTTTTGCGGCTGTCCTCGATACTCTCACGCAGGAGATTTACACCCCATGTGAATTTTCCGAAGAAACGGCTTTTTTCCTCTGGTATCGGGACAGCAAGATTTCCCCTTGCAAGCTCCTGCGGAATATCGTTCAGCCTGCCGAATGGCACAATGATATGCCCTCGGATATAATACAAAAGACCAATCATCAGCAGAAACAGCCCACCAAATACACAGTTTATTGCCGTAATGCCGTGCTGTCCGTTTCCGACAGTATACTCCACACGATACAGCGTACCGCCTGCTTCTATAATCAGATAATGCTCATCAGAGATGTACAGTTCACTGTCATCAGCCTTGAACACGCCCATAATATGGGGATATTTTTCAAGGTCATAATTGCCTGTTTCCGCTATCTCATCTGCAAGCCGCTTGGCTTCAACACGATAAATGCCTTCGTTACTGTTTTTTGCTCCTATAAGAAATAGATTCAATACCGCCGCCAGCAAAAGAAATACAATTATCACTGCAATACACAGTCTTCTGAAAGCCTTCATACAAACTTATACCCCACACCCCAGACAGTAAGCAAACGCTTTGCATTCTTAGGATCATCACCGAGCTTCTGGCGAAGGCGGTTGATATGCACGTGAAGCGTTTGCAGCTCCGAATCACTGTCACTGCCCCAGACAGTGCCAAACAGGTACTCTTTTTTCAAAGCTTTGCCCTGATTCTCAATCAGAAGCGCTAACAGGTCAAATTCCTTTGCAGGCAGTTCCACGGGTCTTTCATCAATGATTGCTGTTTTATCTGCAAGATTGAGTGTCACACCGTCCGACGACAATGTATCACGCTGATACCGCCGTTTGAATATCCCCTTGATCTTAGCGATAAGGATATCAATGTCATAAGGCTTTTCAATATAATCGTCAGCACCGAGGTCAAAGCCGTTCAGTTTGTCTTCCTTGCCCGTCCTTGAACTTACGATCAGTATAGGAGTATCCGCATTTTCCCGAAGTTTGGAGCAGACTGCAAAGCCGTTCACATCGGGGAGATTGATGTCAAGCACCACAAGCTTTGCACCATATCGTTCAAAGAGCTGCATGGCACGCTCTCCACTGTCCACGCTAGACGTAATATAGCCCTCGTCACGCAGGAAGTCAGTCAGCAAGTCGGCTAGTTCCTTATCGTCTTCTACTATCAGAATATCGGTCATAAAATCACCTCCAACAAGTCTTGTACCATATCAGCTAAGATTCTGCAAGTATTACCAGCCCTGTTCCATAAGCCAGTTATTCAGTTCTCTTTCACGGTCACGAAGCTCCTTGTCATCACCGCCAAAATGTCCCATTTCCTTTTCACCGACAATCCCGCCGTCCACAATGTAAAGCACCCTGCTGCACTTGGCGGCAACCTTTGGGTCGTGGGTCACACACATAACCGTCGTATCGTCACGGTTGAGGGCGAGCAGCTCGTTCATGACCTCATCGGAGCTTGCGCGGTTGAGAGCGCCTGTCGGCTCATCGGCAAAAATCATCTTGGGATTGTTTATCATACTGCGGCAGATACAAGCCCTCTGAAGCTGTCCACCCGACACTTCGTTGATGTCATTGCCGCACACATCATCAATGCCGAGCCTGTGCATAAGCGCTCTGCCACGCTCCTCGGTCTGCCTGCGGCTCTCCGTATTTTTTTTCGACTTTACCGCAGGATAAATAATATTGTCAAGCACCGAAAGATTTTTCATCATGTACATCTGCTGAAAAATAAATCCCATTTCATCAAGTCTGAGCCTTGCAAGCTCTTTATCGTCGAGCTTTGCTGTTTCTTTGCCGTTAAAGAACACCTTGCCCGATGTCACTCTGTCCATTCCCGAAACGCAGTAGAGCAGGGTGCTTTTGCCCGAGCCGGAAGGTCCCATAACCGCTACCATTTCGCCCTCGTTTATCGTCAGGTCAATGTTTTTTAGTACATTGTTCTGGTGTTTGTTTACGATGTATGTCTTGCAAAGTCCTTTTGTCTGTAAAACAGTATTATTCATTATGTTGTCCCCCTTATTCTATGCTTGCCGTATCGGAAGCCTTGATAGTTTTTGTGTAAAGCGCTGTCAGGTACGAGCCTATAACGGTCACGCCGATGAGAATTGCCGGGCAGATCACAAATATTTCCAGTGAGTCAAAATCGCATCTCAAGCCTGATACATCGCCGACCATGTTACCTACCCAATTCATCATTACGTCGCTGATTGGCATAAGCACCGCCGAAGAAACGATGCAGGCAATAACCGATATGATTACAAATCGCAGTGTATGCTGTACAACAATGCTGTTGTTAGGAATCCCCACCGCTTTCATAAGTGCAATCTCGATCTTTTCCTTAGAGATGAACGAACGCTCCATGAGTATGACGATCAATGCCGTTACAATCACGGTAATGATCATCATCATCTGTTTGATCGCATTCAGAGTATCAGACATTCCTGTAAGATTGTTGATAAAGTCCGAGGTCGAATACACCTTGTCGGTGTCGAGCAGGCTTTTGAGCTTTTCAATGTTTTGGTTTATCTGCTCCTTGTCTGGACTGCCGTCAAAGTGTATCTGCAAACCCCTCAAATTGCTTGCCGGCAGATGTCCGCAGTCAAAATCCTTATATAGAAAAGCTTGTGCGGTGAACGAGGAATTTGTTCCCGTGATGATAAACTCGTACTCTTTATCGTTAATTACTGCCGTTACTCTGTCGCCTATCTCTGCGCCGAGGTCATTAAGAGTTTTTTTCGTTACGGCAATCTCGTCCGTCTTCTGCGGAGCGCTGCCCCTGTCTACATGGAACGTGTCATTTGTTTCGCCTTTTATAACGGAGAAAATGATATTTGCTGTTTTGTCTTTGTGTGATATTTCAAGATGCGCGCCTACTGTCATTGTGCATTTACCGGGCATTCCGTTATCGGCAAGGAGTTTTTCGGTCTCTGCGACGATTGTCTTATACGTACTCACATCTACTGTGACCTCTCCAAATATTTCGACGTCCATGATATGCGCTTCACTTACAGGTACATCGAAGAAGCGCAGCAGCTTTTCACTTTTGAACGTCAATGCAAAATTCGACATGATCGTCATCAGCAATATACAGAGCGTAAACACAACTGTTATGATGGAAAACTGTTTCGGTGAGCTGAGCACATCATTGACTGGGAGAAATACAGTCTGCGGCAGCTTTGAATGCCCTAAGCGCAAAAGGCTCCTTTTTTGGAAACGCTCGCCCGTCTGCCCGTTTCTTACCGCGTCGATCGGTGAGAGTTTATTTACTCTGCGTGTGCAGCCGTAGCAGAACAACAGGATAATGATAACGACCGCCGCGGAGCTTAAAAGTCCCATAAGAGTGCCGCGCTCGCTATTGAGAATCATATTTTCCGATACGGTTTTCATCATCATATCCCCGAGAGGGACAGAGCAGAAATATCCTATCAGCGTACCGACCACAGTAATTACAAGATACTTGACGATATACAGGCTTCTTATACTGACGTTGTCGATACCGACTGCCTTCATCACACCGATCTCACGAAATTCCTCACTGATTGTAAATCCTATTGTGAAACGCAGCACCACAAAGGCTGCGAACATCAGCACGATGCTGATTATCATTAAAATATACGCAGAAAGTATATCATAGAGATAAATACTCTTGCTTTCTTCCCGTGTTTTGACAACTACACCGTCATAGTTCTTTGCAACTTCCCTTATTTCATCAACATCTGATGTATTTACGCAAAGCTGCCCGCAATTCATGCTATGAGTGGCTTCGTCCTTGTCAAGATAGTCATAGTCAGCAGAGTTCATGATAAGATACGGTGGATACCAGTTTTCCGAACTGACCAGCGCACCTTTGAACCGCCCCATAAACTTAAGCGAGAGATGACTGTTACCGACATCAAGTTCCACCTCGTCGCCCTCTTTTATATCAATGTCCTGTAAAAAAGAAGCGCTGGCATAAAAGCAGCCCTTGTCCACACTTTCAATGATATGATTGTTCTCATCGAAATAGTTGATCGCCATTTCACGATCGGAAAGCAAATAGGCAACATTCGTGAAATTATCAAGTTCCTTTCCGTTATGACTGAAATACTTTGAGCTGGATACAACCAGCCAATGCTCGGCCTTCATCTCCCTGACACAGGCAAGCTCCCCGACCTTTTCCCCGAGATCGTTTTCCCCGCTGTTGAACATCTGTACGTTGACATCGGGGACATCCGCCGCATCGAAATAATGCTCGATACCGCCAGTAACAGCTATGATGTTGTTCACCGCCGCCGCTGCAAACATTGAGCATAAGATGACGAACAGCAGCAGAATGATGTTCATGGTTTTTTTGTGTTTAAGGTCTTTTTTCAATATTCTCCAGAACATAGTATTTACCTCTTTTCTTGCGTTTTATTTTCTCTATGTTTTGAATCATATCATAGAAATTCTTAACAAGTCTTTAACTTTTGACAGAACATTAAAAAATTATTCCGTCGGAGTTAGAAGAATTGAAAACATTATATAATGAAGTGGCAGCAAGTGAATATAACAGGATGGAAATGTTGTCCTGTTTGCGGAAATATAATAAGAATACAGATACGAGCGGATACAGAACTGAAAAACTTCCCGCTTTACTGCCCGAAGTGTAGGAAAGTTTGATTGACGCAAAAGATTTACAAGTAACAGTTATTAAAAGGTTTGAAGCAAAAGCGCGGAGTTCTATCGCAATGACTCTTGTTAATAGTTTGATTACTTTAATTGTGAGCCGGATTATTCCCTTTGTTGTTTTTCTTTTGGTTGGTTTTGGCTATTTTTGGCTATAGTTCATATTTGCATAGTTGATACAGTTCGGTGATACAGCTATACTATATACATTACATTATGGGAGGCCAAAATATGTTTGAACATAAACTGTATCGGAACTCACAGAAAAACTAAACGTAGTTCTTAAGTAAATGTGATGGATTTACTAGGAGAATCGGATTGGCAGAGCTATGATCATCAACCATATTTGGTTTATAACGAAAAGTGCTAAAAAACAGAAGATAGGCAGTGAGAAACCTAAAAGATTTAATTCAAACAGCCTAAAATCAGAAATGCAACCTGAAGTTTGCATTTAGAAAATTCAAAATGGTGGCTTTTTAGTACAAAAGTTAATATTATTTGCTTGAACAAAACGTTCAGAATGGAGGAATAACTATGACATTAGGAAGTAAATTAGCTAAGCTACGAAAGGAAAACAATTATACACAAGAACAACTGGCAGATGTTCTCGGTGTTTCTCGCCATGGAGGTGTTATAATAGGACTAAATTAAGAGAAGCCCAGTAAAATCACAATGTCATTAACTTAAGGAATCTTTTACATTTAAAGTTGTAGAAGGTTCCTTTTTTCTGTATTTTGCTGTAAAATTGAAATAGGAAACTGATATTTTTCGTATTCTGTAAGGCAGGTGATTTTATGAATAATTCTCAAAAACGAGCCTGTTGTGATATCAGTTTGATCCATCAGGTTGAATTTCAGGATTTTTGTAGAAATGGGAATCCATCATCTTTTATAAGAAACCGAAAAATGCCTTTAACAGATCTTCTGTTTACTATGCTGAACCGAAAGGGGATTACATTGAGTCTGGAACTGAGAAATTATATGAAGACTGCACATCCGGGAATGGAAATATCAAAGACTGGTTACTTGAAACAGCGCATGAAGCTTAACCCGCTGGCTTTTTATGAACTTTACCGCCATCATAACAGGAACTTTTATGCAGAACCTGGGTTCTCTACATTCCAGGGATATCTGGTTCTAGCCGCGGACGGTTCAGGAATCAATATTCCTACTACAGGGGAAACGCTGAAAGAATTCGGAACTTCCAGCAGAAAAGGGACAAAACCGCAGGCTTCCATAGGGCTTGGATGCTTGTATGACGTTATGAACCGCATGATTCTGGAGAGTGACTGCTGCAGATGTAAGTTTGATGAAATGAGCCTTGCGGAAGAACAGATTGGCCGCGTATGTGAAACCATCGGCGGTTCCCAGCCGTTTCTGGTCG
>Ga0224740_10191_pt1 | contig 15735 bp, 16 predicted proteins | sample LIM_E_Water_Bulk_FD_161634 | JGI IMG/M metagenome (GOLD analysis project Ga0224740, IMG submission 161634) | Enriched cells from gastrointestinal tract of the lab mouse from Pacific Northwest National Laboratory (PNNL), Richland, Washington... | ecosystem: Host-associated > Mammals > Digestive...
CACGGCCTACAGCCTGACCTGCGTGGAGATTCCCGCCATCAGCGCCATTCCGGGCAACAGCGAGCATGAGCCCTTTGTTGTCAGGGGCATTTCCCAGGAGGATATGACGGAGATGTACGCGGGCAGTGGGGTTCTGGAGGGAACCGCGGACTACCGGCAGCTGCTGGACGGAGACGGCATCCTGGTCTGCCCCGCCGGCGGTGCGCTGAAAGAAATCTATCGCACTGGATATCAGGTTGGGGATACCGTGACCCTCTCCTGTTACAACGGACAGTCCAAGACCTATACCGTTATGGGCATCGTGCAGGATGTCCAGATCGGCAGCTCGTCCCACTTCTTCATTCTGCCCGAGGAAGAACTATCTGTCCTCTATCCGGAAATTTCGGATTTTACGGGCTATGTCAATCTCCATACGGAACAGGACAGCGATCAGCTGCGGCGGGCGGTGTTCAGCGCCGTGTCCGACCAGCGGGTGGCGGTTTCCGGCCTGGACGACCTGTCCGCCGAGCTGGAGCGGGGCCTGCGGGGAGAGTTGGCCCGGGATTACGGCATTTTAGTTTTTATCTTCGTGTTCTCCCTCATCAACCTTGCCAACACCCTGATTACCAATTTGCTCACCCGCCAGCAGGAGTTCGGCGTGTTCCAGTCCGTGGGCATGAGCGACCGACAGTTGTCCAGCATGCTGTCCTTTGAGTGCCTGTACTATGTGGGGATCACGCTGCTGGTAACCCTGACTCTGGGGACAGCGTGCAGTCTGGTTGTCTGCGAGGTATTCGATCAGATTGGCCTGTTCGGGACCCTCACCTACCATTTCCCGGCGCTCCAGGCGCTGCTCTTCGCCGCCGCGCTGCTTCTGGTGCAGGGGGTGTTCTCCGCCTGCGCGGTCCGCTATACCAGAAGGCTCTCTCTGGTGGAGCGGATCAAGGCGTTGGACTGACCCCGCCCGGAATGGAACGGTTACAGTCGAAGGAGGTATGTTACTATGACTTGGCCTTTTGAGAACGACACCAGCGCGGTCGTCCGCAGGCTGTCAAATGCCCGTCTCAGGCAGCATCATTTCAGGAACCGGCTGATTGGAGTTATTATCTTTATGGCCGCCGCTATGATGGCTTTTGTTTCTTCTTACGCCTACAATATTACAAGTGAATACGCGGCGTCTACCGCGTATCAGGGAATTTTTCAAAATCTCTCCCAGGAGAACATCTCCCTGCTGACAGCCGATCCCCGTATTGAGAGTGTAGGCGTTTACCAATCCGTTGGCATGACGGAGCGGGAGAACGGAATCACAATGGGCATCGTATGTTCCGATGAAGCAACCATGCGGCTTTCCAATATCAAACTGATGGAAGGGCATATGCCGCAGGCCGCCAATGAACTGCTTGTAGAAAAGGGATATACAGACGCCCTGAATTTGAAAGCAGGTATTGGCGATACCATATCTGTTCACTACCGCAACCAGGCAAGCCGCCAATTAGAAACCGTAGATTTTCAGATCACCGGCTTTATCCAGACAACCGCTGAAAATGACAGCAACAGGGTTGCTTATAACGCCATCGTTTCACAGAGCTTTGTTCAGGAAAACGCTGCTCTTGCCGCCGGGCCTGTGGCAGCTATGATTTCTGTCCGTAATACCGCGAAATATACGAATCAGGAACTGAAAGAGCTGGTGCGGGCGATTGGCCTGGATTGCGGAATCTCCACGGACAATATACAGATCAACAATTTATACATTGACAGCAATAACATGTCAAAAGAGACGGTGCTGATGGTTCTGCTCGTTGGGCTGGTCTTGATCAGCGTATGCTCCCTGGTCATCTACAACATATTTTTTATTTCGGTCATGAGCAATGTTGCCTCCTTTGGACAGCTGCGTACACTTGGCACCACGAAAAAGCAGATCAAGCGAATCATTTCAAAGGAGGGAAACTATCTTGCGTTCCGTTTTATTCCGCTTGGGTGTATTGTGGGCGGGGTGCTGTCCTTCCTGACAGACAGAGACGCTTTTCGGCTGTTTCCTGACATTGTAGTCGTGCTTTTGTCCGGCACCGTCGTATTTATTTGCGTAAAGCTGTCCATTTTGAAGCCGGCTAAAATCGCAATGTCGGTCTCGCCCATGGAAGCATTCCGCTACAGCAGCTATGCCAAGGTAACGAAGAGCAGAAAACGTCTGAAAAAGAGCGGGAAATGTCTGAAAAAGGACAGGAAACCCCTCACTCCCTTTTCGCTTGCGGCCATGAATTTACTGCGGGACAGGAAGAAAAGCATATTGACCTTTACCTCGCTGGTTTTGAGCGGGATGATGCTGGTGGGAATTTCCTCCCTGCTGTCCTCTCTTGATCCGGAGCAAAGAGCAAAGCAGAGCTTTCCCTATGAGGGCTCCTATGTGGTGGAGCTGAACCGGGCGCTGGTTACGCCCACGTTTTCCCTTACGCGGCTACAGGAAAACAATCTTCTGACAGATGAATTGAAGCATGAGATTTTGTCGATAGACGGCGTGAGCGGGATTGTCTGCCAGCAGGAAATCTGCGTCACCATTGACGGAATGGAAACAGCGATTCGGAGCATGAACGCAGAGGATTATGCGGCGCTGGAGCATCGGGTCATGGCCGGGGAACTGCCCCATTGTGACCATACCGGGGAAAACTCTCTTGTAATCAATATGGGCAGCCCAGAATTGGATTATCTGCAAAAGAGCTATGAGGCCGGCGATACCATTACTTTTTCTCAGGCAGGGAACAATTTGCAGGGCAATTTGACCTATGTTGTATCCGCCGTCGTCTTTGATAAGAACAGCGCTTCCAGTTTTATCTTACCCGCAGCGGAAATGGAGCGGGCGGTTCCCTATAACGCGAACAGCGCGTTCATAATTCAGACGGGGGACAGCGGTTATATTGGAATTGAGGACAAATTGCAGTCGCTGACCGGAGCGAGTGACAGCTTGCGCCTGAAAACGCTGAAAGATACGACAATGCAGTACAAAAGTGTTTTCAGCACAATTTCTGCTGCGGCATATGCTCTGTTAGCCGTCATTATCACGTTCAGCATCATCAATCTGGTCAATACCAGCATGACCAATATCATTTCCAGAAGGAAGGAGATGGGGCTCTTTCGGGCGATTGGCTTGGACAGCAAACAGCTTTCCCATATGATAGGCTTTGAAAATGGGTTCCAGACCTTTGGCAGCTTTGCCGCTTCCGTTGCTGGCGGTCTGGTTATCGGAAAAGCAATCTGCTCCGCGGTAGGAAATGTACCTGGATTCAGCTTTGTAGGTTACACGTTCCCCGTTGTATCTGTATGCTTTTATTTCTTGCTGGCCCTTGCGCTGCAACGTATCCTTACAAAATGGGCAAGCCTGTATTGCAGGCAAAACAGCGTAGTCGAACAGCTTCGCGTGACAGAATAGAGGTGGCAAATCATGACCTGGCCCTTTGAGAACGACACCAGTGCGGTGATCCATAAAATAGCATCTGCCAAATTGAAGTACGGCAAGCTTCAAAAAAGAATTTCAATCTTTGCAATCGCATTAGCTGCCATGCTCATGTCCGCGGTGCTGCTGTTGATTTCAGGTATCGCAGCAGTAAACAGAAGCGGTGGGAACAGCGTGACAGGCTCTTACCATGCGCTTATTTCCGGCGTTAGTCAGGAAGAGTTTGAGCGCCTTCAGGCAGAACAAGAGTCTGTGCTGACCGGTCTGACTGTTTCACTGGGGGGTATCAAAGCTGGAAATGGGAGACTGAATCTCTCATACTCCAATACCGATGCCCTCACGCTGAACGGCCTGACGGTATCTGATGGACGGATGCCGGAGGCGGAACACGAAATACTCATTGAAAAAGACTATTTGGATTATCTGAAGTTGGATGCAGGAATTGGTGACAGCATTTCGATTGCTATGCCCGGCACACAGGATGAAACGGTATTTTCGATTTGCGGGTACTTGGAGACAGCAGCTTCTGGAACCGGCAGGTCCTTGTACGCGGGGATCGTCTCTGAGCAGTATTTTTTAGCGCAAGGCGGCTGGAACACATTTTCTCCATCCGCCATGATCCGGGTAAACACCAGAACGGCCGCTTCTAAAGCGGAAATCGAAAAGCTGGTAGTGGAAATGCTTGACCACGCGGGAATCAGAAAAATCCCATCCTTCAACGAGGCGTACATCAACCTGTCAAAACCATCTCTTTTCCTGATTGGGACGGCGGCGACTGGATTGGCGGTGATCATCGTGGCCTGTATCTTGGTGATCTATTGCATCTTCTACATTGCCATCGTCAACTCCATCAAGGAGTATGGGCAATTACGGACGATTGGCATGACAGGCCGGCAAATCAAACGGATGGTGTTTCGTGAGGGCTTTACGCTGTCAGCAACAGCTATCCCCATCGGTCTGGCAGCAGGAACCATATTCTCCTGCCTGCTGATCCCGCAAGGGTTCCGGCCCGCCAGCCTGCTGTGGGTATGGCCTATGGTGATCGTCCTGATTTATCTGACGGTGAGGCTCTCCCTCCGAAAACCCGCCAGACTCGCCGCGTCCGTATCCCCCATAGACGCCTCCCGCTATATGGGACAGCAGAGCGGAAAAAAGCGGCAGGCAAGGCTGTCGGAGAAGATCTCACCGGTTATGCTGGCAAAAAAGCATATTTCCACCAACCGGAAAAAGAATGTGCTGACCGTCCTGTCACTGGTTCTTACCGGCGTCCTGCTTATGGGGCTGTCATCGGTGCTTTCCTCCATCAACGCAAGGGATATGTCCCTGTCAGGCTTCCCCAGGGGCCAGTTTATCATTAGCATCAGTGACGAACGGCTGCGGAATGACCCGCTGGAGCAGGTGCAGGCTTCCGCACCTTTTACAGACAGTTTGAAAGATTCTCTGCGCATGGTTTCGGGTCTGGAAGCGATGACAGAATATCACTATCTCCCGGCAGCTTTTGCGCCAGAGGCGGCGGAATCCGAAATCTCGATTGTTGGCTTCAACCGTGACGATATGGATTTAATACGCGCTTGCCGGAGCAGCCAGGCCGATCTGGAATATAACGCCCTGGTGGAACAAGACCTGTTGATTGTCGGCCGTCCCGATTCTCTGGAACGAGACTATGGGATTCGGGCAGAGGCCGGGCAAACACTCGCACTAACGATTTTTGATGGAAGTGACAGCTATCAAAGAAGTTTTACAGTTGGCGCCGTGCTGGATCAGAGAAAAATTGGCGGCAACAGCGATAAAATTGATATGCTGATGCTTCCGGTGGATGTTATGAATGATCTTGTGTCCTGCGACACCATGTACCAGCTCGCGCTTCGTGTCTCCGATGATAGGGAGGCACAGGCCGAGGCTGAGATCGACCAGATTTTGAAGGAAGCCGCTGGCCTCAGCGTGACGACGCTATCCGCCGCCATTGCTCAGAACGAAAACTTTATACAGGGGATGAAGTTGGTTCTGACCGTCGTTGTCGCTTTCATCGGCTGCTTTGCCATGATGAATCTGGTCAATACGATCCTCACCAGCGTGATTACCCGCCGGAAAGAGTTTGCCCTGATGCGCTGCGTAGGAATGTCCCAAAAGCAGCTGTCTTCTATGGTTCGCTGTGAAAGCCTGATGACTTCAGGGATAGGGCTGTTTTTCTCCGTGCTGATTGGCGGCGGCGTTGGCGCTGCCCTGTGTTCTCATTTGAAAAGTGGGCTGATGGTTTACCTGCACTATCGTTTCCCCTCTGAGATTGCCTTGGCTTACAGTACACTTGTTATTTTATCCGCGCTTACTGTGACATGGGCTGCACTGAAACATCAAAACAAACTGTCTCTGATAGAGCAGCTGCGCGTTTAATTTGGAGGTAGCGTATGACCTGGCCTTTTGAGAACGACACCGGCGCCATTGTGAGGAAGCTGGCAAAGCGGAGCCTTGCCAGCGAGAAGCGCCGGAACCTGATGGTGGTGATCGCCGTGGCCCTGGCGGCGTTCCTGATCTCTTTTGCAGCAATCCTATCCGTTTCCGTGGCGCAGATCCAGCGCAACCAGGTGGCCGACACCTACGAGGCGGTGTTCACCGGCGTGGAGGCGTCCGATGTGGCGGCGCTGAAGGACCTGCCGGAGCTTGCCCGAGTGGGCGAATACTATCTGTTGGGACAGGAGCACTCGGAGCGGGGCTACAACGCCTCCTATGTGTACTGCGACAGCGATATGATCCATATTGCCCGCAGCCAGATGGAGTTGGTAAAGGGAGAACTTCCGGTGCAGGCGAACGAGATCGCTGTCAGCGAATATTTTCTGTCCGCCTACGGTTCCAATGCCAAAATCGGTGAGACGGTTCGATTGGACACCGAGAGCTTTCATGGCGACTATACCGTGACCGGCATCCTGTCGAATGTTGGTGAAAAGGAAGCAAATGCCTGCGCCATTGCCGTTTCCAAGACGGCCTTGACCCAGTGGGCCGGATTTGACCCTGCCGGGTATCGCGCCTATGTGCATTTTCAAAACGATGAACAGTTGAGCCAGGAGGTCATGACCGCCTGCTGCCAGGAGATCGCCGCCCGGTATGGCCTTCCCCATGTGGGTATGAACAGCAGCTACTTCGCCTATGCTTCCAAGTCCATTGACTTTGCCGCCACCGGCGGCGTCGCGGTCCTGGTGCTGATTGGCGGCTATGTGGTCATCCAGAGCATTTTCCGTATCTCCATCCAGGATAAAATCCAGAGCTATGGGCAGCTGCGCACCATTGGGGCAACGCCCAAACAAATACGGCGCATTGTAAAGAGGGAGAGCCGCCGTCTGGGCGGCGTTGGGATTTCCCTGGGCGTACTGCTGAGCGTTCTCGGCGGCCTGCTTCTATTCCCCAAGGGGTTCCACGGGGCCTATTATGGGCTGGCTGTACTTTTGACCGTCCTGGCCTGCTGGTTTATGGTGTCCGTCTCTGTTCGCAGGCCGGTGAAAATTGCCGCCGGTATCTCGCCGCTGGAGGCGGTGCGTTTTTCCGCCGGGCAGGAGCGGATACGCAGCCGGAAGAAGCGCATCAGGCTCACCCCCGTATCTATGGGACTGGCAAACTTCCGGCGTGACCGCAAAAAGGCGGTGAGCATCGCGGCCTCTCTCAGTCTGGGTGGTATCCTGCTTTTGATTGTGTCCTCCGTGGTTTTGACCCGCTCCCCGGAGCAGGCCGCAAGGCTATTTTTCCCGGATGGAGACTATAAGATATACCTGTCCTCGGAGCAGCCAGAGGAGGAGGTCATGGCCGCGGGCAACCCGCTGAATGACGGACTGCGGCAGGAAATTTTATCGGTAGACGGGGTGACGGATGTGCTGGTCACCCGCCAGTCTCTGCACGCAAGATTCGGGACCTCCGCAGGTACTGGGGCCGGTATGTGCGATGCTCTGACGGACAAAAACCGACAGGAGGTGGAGGCCGCGCTGATATCCGGCGCTATGCCAGCGGACGCCCACAGCATTCTTCTGAGTACAAGCTATCAGAAGTACCATGAGTCGATGGATGTCGGGGCTGCCATGGAGCTGTCTCTGGGTCAGAAGACCGTAACCGTCACCATATCCGGCCTGCTTGACCCGGTGAGGGGGACAAGCAACGGACATGGGGCCCTTGCCTTGGATTCGGTGGCTTTGTTCGCGCCGGAGGAGCTGTTTCGGGAACTTCATCCCGAGATCGAAAACTTTGACTACTCCTGGAGCATTGTCAGCGACCCGAAAAAAACGGAACGTGTGGAAGCCGGTCTGCAAGAAATTCTGTCCGGCCGCAGCAATCTCGGTCTGGATACCATCGGGACGCACATTGCGTATGAGAAAATGCAGAGCGGCCTGATTTTCGGCGGGCTGCAGGCGCTCTCCTGGCTGATCTTCCTCTTTGGCGTCGTCAATCTGATTAACACCACCCTCTCCAACCAGATGTCCCGGAAGCGGGAGAACAGCATCCTACGCTCTGTTGGCCTGACCGGAAAGCAGCTATGCCGGATGAATATTTGCGAGGGGCTCTGCTATGCGGCCTTTGCCGCCCTGGCTGTTCTGCTGATCGGACTTCCGATTGCGGTGGTGGTGTGCCGGGAGGTCAGCCGACGATCCTTTGCCGGTGAGATCGTGCCCTATCAATTTCCGATACTGGAAATGGGCCTGTTTCTCCTGGTGCTGTTCGGCCTGGAATTTCTCCTGTCCGCCTGGACGGTCAGCAGACAGAGAAAGCAATCCTTGGTTGAGCAGATGCGGGCAGTGGAATAGTATTTCCGCAGAACATTTCATGACATCCAGGGAGCATTTCATTACAAGAGCCTTGAAATGGTGTCCTTTGCTCTATAGACTGATAAAAGCAAAGAACTTTTTTGCAAAATTAGCCATAGAAAGGGGATGCAAACATGAACGTACAGATGATGGAAGGGCTTCTGGGCGCCAGCTCCAATATCAAGCTGTCGGGTACGCCTATGAGCGTGTACCGGCAGGCCAGCGCCGAGGGCGACACGGAGAAGATGAAGCGGGCGCTGGGCTACACCGGTGAGTGTACTGAGAAAGCGGTCAAGTACCAGGAGAAGCTGGACAAGGGCATGAAGGCCGAGGCAAAGGCTGAAAAGGAAAAGGCAGAGCTGGAGCGGGAGGCCGCCATCGAGAAGCGCCGGGAGGAGCGCAAGCGGGCTGAGGAAGACGCAGAATCGGGCCGCCCCCAGGAAACCGATTTGGTTCAGATCAGCGAGGCGGCGAAGGCGGCGCTGAAGAACAACAAGCCCGCCGAAGCGGCGGAGCCGGTTGACAGCGAGCCGGTTACCTATACGCCGGCCGGCGAAGTTGCCGCCGCTCCGGTGGAAGCCGAACCGACAGTTTCATTTACCGCGTAAAATTTCAAGGAGGAATGACGTATGATGCCGATTTCTGGTGTGAACACCGGCGCAGTCCAGCCTTTGACAACAGCCGAGAAGGTGCTGGGAGCGTCCAAGGTTCAGAAATCCGAGGACGAATCCCAGAGCCGCCAGCCGAAGCCCGTGATGGATGAATACATCCCGGAGGAGCCCCAGGAGCCGTCTGGCCGCTACTGGATGGGCAAGGACGAGGACGGTCAGCCCAAAATCTATTTTGACGACCCGGAGCGGGCGGCAGACGCACCCAGGCAGCCGGAGGACGCCCCCGAGGCGGAGGAACCCAAGCAGGCGGGCCAGGGCGCGAAGGGCCCGGATGAGAAAAAGGATAAGGGCGAAACCTGGGAGTGCAATACCGATAAGGTGGACCGCGAGATCGAAAAACTGAAAAAGAAGCAGCAGGAGCTGGAGCAGCGGCTCAATTCCGAGACCGACGAGGCCAAGATCAAGGATCTGGAGCATCAGCTGGCCCAGGTGGAGCAGGAGCTGAAGCAGAAGGATAGCGATACATACCGGCGGCAGCACGCTGTATATACACAGCTCTCTTAATTTCTGGAAAGCGGCGGTTTTGAGGAATCAATGCCGCCGCTTTCCTCCGCGTAGATAAACTATTTTAGGAGATTTTGAACATGGAAGATTTGAAAATCCTGTTTGCGTATTTCAAGGAACACAAAAAGGGTGTCATCGTGATCCTCATTGCAACGGTCATAGGGGCCGCATTGGGGGTAGCAGCTTTTTATAACGGCTGGCTTGGCTGAAAATTGACCGTAGGAAAATTTAAGAAATTCCATAGGGAAAACGCAGGAAAAAGAAAAACAATCTTGATATAATGTCAGTGAAATCTTAGCCTGGAGGCAAAGAGAAAATGAGCAAGCAAAAATGGATCAATCTTGTGGCGGTGTATTCCATCATCTATACTGTGATTACGCTGCTGAACAGCGTGCTGTATCTCTGCAATGGCATTTATGAGGACCCCAGCGGTAACTGGCACGAACTGGATAGGGCCATTATCCTGCTGATTGGCGTTGCGGCGTTTGAGCTGTGTACCAGTCTGCCCATTAAGCCGTTGATTTTGCGGTATGTGGTCGCATACATCCCGTCCCAGCTGCTGGCCTTCGCCTATGTCTGGTTTACCAGTTTGCGGGAGCCATTGGCAAAAACGGCGTATCAGGATATTTGGATCAACTTTACGGGCCTGTTTATCGTGCTGAGTGCTGCCAACACCATTGTTGGCATTTGCAAGAAAAAAAGGGAGCGGAAGTAACGTGACAAACGCTGTGAACAACCTCACTCACATCCTGGTTGTTGATGATGAAAAGGAACTGGCCGACGTGCTGGAGCTTTACCTCACCAATGACGGCTACACGGTCCACAAGTGCTATGCTGGTGCGGAGGCCCTGGACTGCATTGCACACACAGACCTGGATCTGGCACTTCTGGACGTGATGCTTCCAGACGCAGACGGCTTTCAGCTCTGCAAGAAACTCCGGGAGAAGTCCTATTGCCCCATTATCATGCTCACGGCCAGGACGGCGGACGGGGACAAAATCATGGGCCTGACCATCGGGGCCGACGACTATATCACCAAGCCGTTCAACCCCCTGGAGGTCGTCGCCAGGGTCAAGACCCAGCTGCGGCGGTATAGGCTCTATAACGGTTCCGCTCCGAAGCAGGACGAACCGGCCCATGAATACGACATTCGAGGGCTGGTGCTCAACCGGGATAGCCACAAGTGCTTTCTGTTCGGGAGAAAAGTGCAGCTGACTCCCCTGGAGTTCTCCATCCTCTGGTATCTCTGCGAGCGGCAGGGCGTAGTCGTCCCCTCCGAGGAGCTTTTTGAGGCGGTGTGGGGTGAGAAGTTCCTAAAAAACAACAACACCGTCATGGCCCACATCGGGCGGCTGCGGGAAAAGTTGGACGAGCTTGCCCGAAGCCCCAGGTTCATCAAAACGGTATGGGGGGTTGGCTACACCATTGAAAAGTAAGAATGATTTCGGACAGTTCCGCGCAAAGATATTTCTCCGCACCATAGCCGTTCTGGCATCTGCCGCCGCTGTACTCTATCTCACCTATGCTGTCCTGCTGCGGGGCCGTTTTGCCAAAGGAATGGTGGCCTTGTTTCAAAACACTCTGGGCATGGACTATGACGCCGCCCTCCGGTTCTATGAACGTACCTTCCGCAGTCACATGGACGCCATCATTCTGCTGTCTCTCCTGCTGGTGGCCTCTGCCCTGTTCTACTTTTACCTCCGCTGGCTGACCCGGTATTTTGAGGACATCAGCAAAGGAATGGATGCCTTGCTCCAGGATGTAGCCGGAGAAATCTCTCTACCCCCGGAGCTGCTTCCCATTGAGCGCAAAATGAATCTGGCAAAGCACACCATCGACCGGCAGAAAAGCGACATGCTCCTGGCCGAACAAAAAAAGAATGATCTGGTGATGTACCTGGCCCACGACCTGAAAACGCCCCTGGCCTCCTCCATCAGCTACTTGAACCTGCTGCGGGATGAAAAGCAGCTCTCCGAGGAACTGCGGGAAAAGTATCTCACCATTGCCCTCGCCAAGTCGGAGCGGCTGGAGGATCTGATCAACGAGTTTCTGGAAATCGCGCGGTACAGCCTGTCCACCATCACCCTGCAACACAGCGAGATCAATCTGACCCGCCTGTTGGAGCAGCTCGTATACGAGTTTCAACCGGTTTTGGATCAAAAGGGCCTGACCTGCCGCCTTGCTGCCGGGGACGACATCCTGCTGAACTGTGACGCCGATAAGATGCAGCGGGTCTTTGACAACCTTTTGCGGAATGCGGTGAATTACAGCTACGATGGGACCGAAATCGCCATTGAGGCCGAGAGCGGCGAGGACTGCGTAACGCTGAGATTTTCCAACCACGGCGGGACAATTCCCAAAGAGAAGCTGGAGCGGATTTTTGAGCAGTTTTACCGGCTGGACACGGGGCGCGGTTCCAGCGGGACAGGGCTGGGCCTTGCCATCGCCAAGCAGATCGTTGCGCTCCACAAGGGGACAATCACGGCGGAAAGCAGGGACGGCCTGACGGTTTTTACGGTGACGCTGCCCACTGTTTCATAAATCGCAGCTTGAGGAGAGACAATGATGGTAATTGAAACGGAAAGACTTCTGTTAAGAGAACTCACTTATAAGGATTTTCCAGTATTATTTGAAATCCTTTCCGATCCAGAGACCATGCGGCACTATCCCCAACCTTTTGATGAAAACCGTACAAAGGATTGGATTGAATGGAATCTTCAAAATTATAAAAAGTACGGATTTGGATTGTGGGCCGTCGTTCTGAAAGAAACGGACAATTTTATTGGGGATTGCGGCTTAACGCTTCAAACAATCGATGGAGATTTACTTCCAGAGATTGGATACCATATCCATAAAGAGTATTGGCGGAGAGGATTTGGAAGCGAGGCGGCAAGAGCGGTCAGGGACTGGGCATTTGAACATACGGAATATGATTGCCTGTATTCCTATATGAAGTATACAAACATTGCTTCTTATTTTACAGCGATTGCAAATGGAATGAAGAAGATAAAGGAATATCCCGATGAAAAGAACGAGATTTCATACGCCTATGCTATTACACGCAAAGAATGGAGTACGCTTGAACGATAACCGATGATTTATCGAGCTGTTGCCAATTATGGGCAACTGTTTGAACCGATGGAGTAGCAAATATGGAAGATAAAGAACTGCTCACCCTGGCCGGGCGGCTAAATCTGCCCGAGGCGGTACTGGCGCCTTTGGCAGCGGCGGCGAAAGCTTTGCCGGAGGGATTGCCTATTAAACAACTGACTGAACCGGAGGCGGCGGCTGCGGACTGGAAAACGATTACCGCCCAACTTCCCGTTTGGCAAGAGGACAACGGTATGGCTCAGCTGGCGGTGATGCTGGCCGCAGCCTGCCGGACGGAGGAGCGATACCGCAGGGAGGACATCCCGGCGGAGGTATTTTTGTCCACCATGGACTGCTTCCGGCGCTTTCTGGAGGAGACCCACGCCCGCACCGGGCAGTGGGCCTTTGACCGGGGATTTTGGACATGGCGGCAGACTGGCGGGCTGCTGTTCCGGCTGGGGACGCTGGAATTTGAATATCGGAGGATGCGGCCAGGGCCTCAGCCAGAGGGAATAGAGGCGGAGGCTCCTGTCCTCAGCGTTCATATTCCCTCTGACGCGGTGCTGGAACGGGAAAAGCTGGACAGCTCCTACAACATGGCTCTGCGTTTTTTCTCCCAGGAAAGACGATGCCCTTGGGGCAGGCCCAGGGCTATGGTATGCAGCAGTTGGCTTCTGGCTCCAACTCTGGGTGGGCTGCTGCCTGAAAACTCCGGCATTCGCCGTTTTGCTGGGGACTATCGCCTCTACGATGTGGACGAAGAGGATCAGGAGTTTTATGAGTGGCTTTTCGGTGGGCACAAGCCCTTGGAGGAGCTGCCGGAGCATACCAGCCTCCAGCGGGCAGTGAAAGCGCACCTGGCCGCCGGGGGTCGGCAAGGGGTGTCCTGACCCACAAGGCAATTACGGAAAATCAGGGGGAGGGATGGGAGTGAAAATTGCGGCACATACGATGGAATACCAAGGAGGACGCATTGTATCACATTTGCAGTTAAGGAATTACTCGGCTTTGGATTATAAGGAGTATAAGAGAATCTACGAGGAATGCTTCCATGATATGAGAATTGCTTTACAGCGATTTCCGATAGAGTGCTGTGGAAGCCGGGAAGAATTGGAACGCAAAAAAGAGGAAATCTATATCCTCGAAATTGATGGAAAAATAATCGGTTCAGTTGCCATATACGGCAATGAAATCGACGATCTGGTTGTGGAAAAAAGCTTTCAAGGGATGGGGTATGGAACAGCGTTATTGCGGTTTGCCGTTTCCAGCCTGCAAAGCAATCATACCTCTCCCATCATTCTTCATGTTGCGGATTGGAATCAAAGCGCACTCAAAATATATTTGAAAAATGGTTTTTCTATCGTGAAAACAGAAGAAATTTGAATCAACAAATCGAACGATACGGAGGCAATCCATAATGGAGCTAATCAAACTGACCCATGACAACATTGATCAGGAGCATATCTGCTGCGCCATATCCAGCAACAAGGATGTGCAGGTCATGTCTAAAAAGGCTTGGCTGAAGGAGCGGCTGGACGAGGGGCTTGTTTTCCTAAAGGGCAATGTCCGGGGGAAATGCTTTATTGAATACATCCCCACCGAGTATGCCTGGGCGCCCGTTGAGGCGGAAGGGTACATGTATATTGACTGCCTGTGGGTGTCCGGGCAGTTCAAGGGGCATGGGTACTCCAACCTCCTGCTGGATACCTGCATCGAGGACAGCAAAGCAAAGGGGAAAAAGGGGCTTGTGATCCTGTCCTCCAAAAAGAAGCTGGGCTTTCTCTCCGATCCCGGATACATGCGGCACAGGGGCTTTGTGACTGCGGATAAAGCGGAGCCCTACTTTGAGCTGCTGTACCTGCCCTTCATGAAGGGCGCGGAGCGGCCCCGTTTCCGGGATACGGTGCGGGAGCATGATGCCATGCCCCAGGGATTCGTGCTCTATTACACCAGCCAGTGCCCGTTTACGGCGAAATATGTGCCGGTACTGGAGCGTATGGCAAAGGAGCGGAACGCCGTTTTCCAGATTGTCCACATCCAGACCATGGAGGAGGCCCAGAACGCTCCCTCGCCCTTTACCACCTTCTCTCTGTTCTATGACGGTCAGCTGGTGACCCATGAGATTTTGTCGGAGAAGAAATTTGATAAGATCCTGACAGAGAAGGGATTGTAGGAAAATCGTTAGAAAGTCCGTAGGGAAAACGCAAAACAAGTACCGGCGGTTTTGGTATGATAAAACCAAAACCGCCGGTGTTTTTTATGGGAGGAACGTCTATGTTTATGATCAGAGAAATCCTGGGCTATTGTATTATCAGTGCCGTCTGCCTCTTGGGTATGGCCGTTCTCTATGCGCCCGTCTGCTTTCTGCTCCGAAACCGAGTGCCGCCGGTAAAGCAGCTTGCCTACTTCCTGTTCGGGGCCTGCGTGATCATCGTCCTGGCGGCGACGGTCATTGTCGGCGCGTCCAAAACAGCTGCGGCAGACCGCTCGCTGAACCTGGTTCCCTTCCAGGTCTTTCAAGAGACCTGGGGGATGCCAGAGCCGAAAAAGATCGCCCAAACTGCCGCGAATGTCGTGATGTTTGTCCCCCTGGGCGTTATGATGCCGGTGGCCTTTCGGAGAATGTGCAGCTTTGGGAAAACCGCTCTTTCCCTGGCACTGTTCTCCTTTGCCATTGAGTTCACACAGTATTTTACCGGCAGATCGGCGGACATCGACGATCTCATGCTGAATACCTTGGGCGGGATGTTGGGGTATCTGATTTTCTTTGTGGTGTCAAGGCTGTTCTGGAAAAAGCGTCCCCGCAGGACAGGCCGAGCCTATCACCGCTCTGTGAGAAAATCGTAAGAAAGTCCGTAGAAAAACAGAGGAACCTCGTGTGAGCGAACGAGAAAACGGCGCTCTTGCTTTTGGTACAATGACAGTGCCAAGGCAAGAGCGCCTTTATTTTTTTCAGCGGGAAAGGAGTTTTCACATGGAATTGCTGATCGATCATGTTTCCAAACAGTTCAAGGATAAAACTGCCGTCAACGACATCAGCCTGGAGCTGACACCGGGGGTCTGGGGCCTGCTGGGGGCCAACGGCGCGGGCAAGACCACCCTCATGCGGATGATTGCCGGGATCATGCAGCCCACTTCCGGCCGTGTGGTGTATGACGGTGTTCCCATTCAGGAGTTAGGGGAACAGTATCGGAGCATTTTCGGGTTTCTGCCCCAGGATTTCGGGTTCCACCCGGAGTTCACCGTCAAGGACTACCTGGCC
>Ga0224740_10215_pt1 | contig 15725 bp, 17 predicted proteins | sample LIM_E_Water_Bulk_FD_161634 | JGI IMG/M metagenome (GOLD analysis project Ga0224740, IMG submission 161634) | Enriched cells from gastrointestinal tract of the lab mouse from Pacific Northwest National Laboratory (PNNL), Richland, Washington... | ecosystem: Host-associated > Mammals > Digestive...
CGCTTCCGCAACCTGATATCAAAATTCGCACAGGGGCGGACAGTTTTGCTGGCCACCCATATCGTTTCCGATGTGGAGTGTATCGCAAAGGAGATTATGATCTTAAAGGAAGGCTCCTTAATAACCCAGGGGACTACCGACACATTAGAACAGAATATCTATGGGAAAGTGTGGGAGGTGACAGTAAACGGGGAAGACGCTGCCAGACTTGGCAGCCAATATTATGTCAGCAATATGAAACAGCAGGGGGAACGCTTTTTAGTAAGAATCGTAAGCGATATGCTGCCTGCTTCAGACGCAGTAAAGGTTTCCCCTAATCTGGAAAAGGCGCCAATCTTTTTATCTTTCGCATCTGAAAGATTGACAATGTCCAGAAGTTCCAAAGCCCGTTTTTTTCCCTGCTTATCAGGGATTCCTTTCAGCGCACACATATACAGCAGAAAATCCATCACTGTAAAATCCCGGTAGAAGACAGGATATTGCGGCATATATCCGATTTTTGACAGGAAGTCCTTACCCAATGTTCCTGCATCCTGTCCGTCAATCAAAACCGTTCCGCCATCGCTTCCCAAAATACCCACAATTATATTGATCAGTGTCGTCTTTCCCGCACCGTTAGCGCCCAAAAGCCCATAGACACCCTCCGTGAGTTCCGTGGTGAAATCCTTTAAGGCATATGTGCCTTTGGCATACTTACCCAATGCACCCCTGCCTTTATACTGCTTTGAAACATTTCGTAATGATATTTTCATAGGGAATTACCCCGCAAAGCCAAAGGTTGTTATCAAGGTGCTTACCTCGTCAATACCCCGTCCAAGCACAACGATACAGGTGCCGGATTCATCCAAAATCAAAATCTGCGGAACACGCAGGAAATAGGTACTGTTGCTGTCCTGAACGGTTTCCGTATGGATACTTTTTCCCGATGCCGTATCATAAATGTTGATTGTAACACTGCTTTCCTCCAAAATAGCAGTAGCCACATATTTTCCCTGCCCGGAGCAGTAAACACCGTCTTCTCCTTCACTGCGGCTTGAGAACGACATCGTTTTTTCTGTATTGGATATGGTATCAAGCATCAGCAGGGTTCCATTATTTTTGTCAAAGCTCTGGGGCATAATAAGCAGGTTTCCGCCCTTTTGCACTTCTTCCGTATCTACCTTGTAATCCCCTTTTTGGGTAATCGTGAAATTTGCGCCGTCAGTGGATACTGTACCATAAACACTGACCCCATCCCCGCCAATGGAGGTATCTGTGGCCATGCCTACATAGACTAAAGTGTTGTTCCCCGTAAAGGTAAGGCTGTCCATGGCTGCAATCTGCATATTACCTGCCGTGCCATCTTCGGAATAGTTCAGAATGGTACGAACCTTCCGGGAAGAAATATCATAAAGGTAAAGCCCCTGAAGTCCGCCGAAAGCAACCTGTTTTCCGTCCTGTGAAACAGCGATCCCTGTGATCTGCGGGATAAAATCGTCACTTAATAATCCGCTAAAGGAAATGGTATCCTGAACAGCAAAGTCCTTATTCAGTATGTATCCACTGATACCGCCGCTTTCTGATGCAGCAAATGAAGCGTTGCCGCCGCCAGCCTTTCCCTGGCCCACAACAAAATAGCCGTCTGTAAAGGTCTGTACGCATAAATCTCCCATGGAAATATCCGCACTTGCGATTGTTTCGCCTTTCCCCATATCGTAAAGATAAAACTGATCCGCCGCAACTATAATCCGGCTTCCACCGGCATAATAGCAGCCGCTGACCTTTCCTGAAAAAACGGAATCTTTAACCGTGCTGACCGCCATAATATTTTTATCTGTACCGTTATCCTGCAGATCGATCACGTTCATTTCGCTGCTTTCATTTCCGGTATTTTCCGATGAATCATCTTCTACGGATTGTGGTTCCATGTTCATGGCTCCATTTTCAGAGCTGTTTCCATTCTCCTGTCCGTTCCCGCAGGCCGATAGATTAAGAGCCAAAGCAAACATAAGTATCATACACATCCATTTTGTTTTCATTTTTTTCTCCATTTCTGCGCAGCTTTTGTGGCCCGGCTTTGCCGGGGCTTTACGCATATCAAGTTTGTGGATGCCGCGCAGACACAAACTTGGGATTGAAAAATTTCAATTTTCAATCTTAGTCCTTGTATAATAAAATAGAACCTGTTTTACTTGTAACTGAATTTCCGTCCGCTGCGACGGCTGTCGCATAAAAAGTATTGAAACCATCCAGCTTAGCGGTATCTATGGTTGCCTCAATAATCCACACATTTCCTTTGCTTAATGTGACATCACAGGAAACCGCTCCATCAAAAGATATGGGCTTATGGTTTAAGAAAAATGATATGCCGTATCTTGCGCCTGGCGTTCCGCAAAGTGTGTAGCGCACGGTAAGCGTATCTTTCCCGGTAAGGTTGATATTGTCATACACCACCTCGCCGTCATAGACAAGCGTCCAATAGACACTGTTATCCAGGGTATCCATCGTAACGCCATTCCATCCTGCTTTCACAAGTTCATTCTCAATAAAAGAGGAAGTGACTTTTTCCTCTGAAATGCTGACATCACGAAAAGCAGTTATACTTTCTCCATAAATACTGTCACTTTCCGGAGCATCCTCATTAAAATGCAGTTTCAGAACCCTTTCAAAACTTTGGTGATACCAGCCATAGCTTGAGGTTTCTTTCATATCAGGCTGGAAATCGGGCCTGGTTACGCTCACAACTGTCATATTCAGGGTATCTCCCTTTTTCCCTGTGTCCGGTGTGAACACAAAGGAAAATTTCTCCTCGTGCTTTTCTGATGTCCGGAAGCAGTGGAGATACTCATATTCCGCCCCCGTGTCGTTCACCTTGTAGGCTTGCGGCTTTCCGTCCAAAAAAAGCAGGAAGCCAATGCTGTCCAATTTTCCTTCTGACACAAACTGATAGTCCAGGACAAATTCTCCGCCATGATACTCATACGGCAAAACACTCTGGTCATCCGCTCTGGCGGGATCCGCTTCCCCATGGCTGAGAAACCCTAAATCTCCGTCCTCCTGCGCCCCGGCGAATGGGTCTTCTTCTACATTTTGCGGCGGGGCATTCTCGTCCGCAATGTTATAATTTCCGCAGGCCGCCACAGCAAAGGGCAAAACAAAAATCATAGCTAATGATAAGAATCGCTTTCGCATCGTCCATCCTCCTGTCATGTTTGATGTATTTCAATTATAAAATCCAAATGTCAAAATGCGGTCAAGGAATAGAAAAAATTTGCGGAGAAACAGCTAAGTTTTTTACATAAAGAGAGCCAACAAACTGTAATTTCTCACAAGTCTGTTGGCTCTGCATCTGTATGTCTGGCTCTTTGATGAGGTATTTGTTCTCCCCTGCAACTGAAAATTGAGCCGCTTCTTTTCAAGCGGCGATACGAGCAAAATCAACGCTTTTCTAATATTTTATCAATCAGGCCAAAATCCATTGCTTCTTTTGCTGTCATATAATTATCACGTTCGGTTGCAATAGCAACCTCATCAATACTTTTTCCTGTATTTTCTGACAAAATGGTATTTAATCTTTTTTTACTTTTTTGTATATGGTCAGATGTAATTTTTATATCGGTTGCCTGTCCCTGAATTCCATTTCCGCTTGCCTGTAATGCTGCCTTTTTATTGTCTGAAAAGAGATTTAACAATGACTGCGCGACATTTGGTATACATACCTTAGCTGATATATAATCGGGAACATCCTCGGCAGCATTACCATAGGCAGTATCATAGTCATGCCAGTCTATGGCCAATATTTTTTCCGAAATGTTCATCATTTTTACCTCCGTATAATACAATATTTTTCTGTTGTATCAAGAACTACGTCACAACTATTACTGTTTTTCATAAATACATAAGCACTGACCGTCATCCGTATATGCTGCAAATTTATCAAATTGCGGAGTAACAATATAAAAATAAAACCGTTCTCTGTCAACTGATTTTTCCTTTATTATTTCTTCAATTTCAGTCCGAATCCAATATTTCACAGGCTTATCTTTCAAAAGTCCTCTCCAATTTCCATTTTTTCTCCTGCCTAAACAATCCCGAATTGCGACGAGGGAAACGCTTTCATCAGCGTTTCCCTAAATGGAACATATTACTTGGGGTCAGTTTCCTCGTTGAGGGGCTTATAGTTGCTGTCCATGTAGTTCTTTTTCCCGAAGGGAACATAATTTTCATCCAACAAAATCAAGTTTCCATTTCCCAGATCAGGGAACAGCCGCGCAATCTCCTTGAGCACTTCCCATTCATCTTTTGTATTTTCTTTGTTGTCCTCCTCCACCTGTCTTAACGCTTCTTGGATAGACTGCTGATCAGCCGTTCCCCAATAGAGAGGATGGGGCTGGAAGGAAGAATGGTAATCGCCGCCCTCATAGCAGAAAAAACAGGAGCAGGGGATTTTTTCAAATAGAATTTTTTGCGCCCCGTCAAGCTCCTTCACCTCCAGACAGTAGCACCCATTTACGGTTGCAGCACCATCCCGCGCGGTCAGGTTTGCGATTGCCATGATAGTAAGGGGTTCCGTTTTCACGATCATGCCGGGAACCAAAAGCCCCTCTTCGTACATTTCCTGTAAATATTCGTCAGAAAATTTTCCGACAGCCCGCCATAGGAAAAACATTGCAGGAAGGGAACAGATAACGGCGGGAATCCAGCTCATAAACAAAGAAATTCCTGCCATGCATAGGAAGCACACGCTGATTATTGCGGAACTTCTCCGCTTTTTAACGACGGCTTTTATTATTTCATCTTTCTGCCGTATCCGGCTCACATCTGCATGGATGCCGGATTTTACACTTGCCTCAAATTGTGAATAATCGACCATTTTTTCCTCCGTTTCTTACACTTTTGTAAATTGCTAATATTTTTTATAGATATATTCAGTAAAAATCCGATAAAAACAATATACAATCCAGACCGCCCAGGTTATTTCCCACTTGTGTGATATTGCAGAAATCATCAAATAAAGAACAGCAACAGTAATAGCAATCATCCAATTCGTTATTTTTTTCTTCCTGGTTATTTCATTGGCTGATACTTTTACAACATCTGACAACAGGCTTTCATATTCGTTATCAACGCTGTTTTCTGTTCTTTCGCCCTTGAATAATTCTGCTATGGTAATCCCCAGGGATGCAGCTAATGGTTCAATAAGAGATACATCTGGAAATCCGATACCTCGTTCCCATTTTGAAACAGCCGCACCTGATACCCCCAATTCATTCGCTAAATCCTGCTGCGTGCGATTTTGTTCTTTTCTGATAGCAGCAATTAGCCTGCCTGCTTTTTGAGCGTTCAATATTTTCGCCTTCTTTCCAATTTTATAATATCTTTAATAATATCAAGAGAAATATCATATTACAAGAAACGCTCCGTTGAAATGTGAAACGCTGCATTGGATTTATGCAAATCCTCCTTACACAAGCACATATGCTATTTATTCTTCCTGTCCGTAATGGCGGCGATTCGTATTCGCCTGCTGTAATGCCATACTTTTAATAAATAAAAATATCAATTCATTTTGTGGACTGCTAGTTTAATTGTTACACAAGCTCCACCAGGAGCAATATTTGAAAGTTCTAAACTTCCGCCGTGTTTCTGGCTAAGGACACGGCTTGTAGCCAATCCCAGGCCCATATGCTCTCCCGTTTTATCCTCAGAATAAAGAAAGGTGTTCTTTTTACGGAGCATTGCCCTTGAAAAACCTTTGCCATCGTCTGATATGGTTATCATAAGCATACCATCGGTAAGGGAGTACCCAAAATTCACCTTGCTTTTGGCATATCGAATGGCATTAGAAAAAATATTCTCGACAATACGGTAAAAGATCTGCTCGTCTAATTTCACCTGACATTCGGATATGGCCGAATGGTAGGTGGTCTCCAGGCTATGTTGTTCTGCAAGAAACGAAAGACTTTCCGTAGCCCTTCTTAAAAAGTCCGGTAACTGAACTACGGAATACTTTGTTTCCGTTTCTTCAATCGCATTCAGGTCACGGATATAATCTGTATAATGTTCAAGCCGTTTTGCCGTTACCGCAAGGTTAGACAGTGTATGCTGCAATTCTTCGTCACTCAGATTTCCATCTGCCAGGCACTGCTGCATATATTCCACATATCCCTCAACAATCGCAATGGGGTTTCTTAAGTCATGTGCCACTGACGCCTGCAGGATTCTGCGCTGCCTGGTCATGTTCCATAGCTGACGGTTGTTATCATAGAGCGCCTGCCGCATTTCTTCAAAAGCGGTGCAGAGCCTTCCTAATTCATCATTCCTGTTATAATTAACCGCAAAATCAAGGTCTTGCTCCCGGATATGTTTTGTCGCATCGGCAAGAACCTGAATGGGCGGTGACAGTTCTTTCCTGTAAAACCACCACGCGCACAGCATGATACCTGTAATGGAATAGACAAAAGGAAACAGCACCATAGAAATGCCTGCCATTCTGTATACAAACTTTTGCTTTGGACGAAGCGCCGCGAAGCCGGACTCGATTTTCTCTATTATGAATTCCGTATTCTCCAGAGTTACATCCACTCCGGTAGGAACGAGCATACCCACCTGGGCAGGTTCGTCAAGGATAACCCTCTGCCCTCCCTCTAATACCCTCCCGTCCGCTGTGACCGTCCGGGTATTCAGCCAGACTTCCTGAGAATCGGGAAGTATCACTTTCTGTATACGGTAGCATCCATAAATCGTCAGGACAGATGCCGCAAAAACAAGAAACATGGTAGCAGCTACCGCACAGATAAAAGCTCTTTTCATTGATCCAGGTTTCCTCATTTTTTCCATCTGTAACCCATCCCCCAGACTGTTTCGATATATTCCCTGCCCGTAGCTTCCTTCAGTTTATTCCTGATCTTTCGGATATGCTCTTTTATGACTCCGCTATCTCCTTCGGCATTCAGCCCCCACACGGCTTCATAAATCCGTTCCCTGTCGAATATCTGATTGGCGTTACGCATCAGAAACTCCACAATGTCAAACTCACGGTTTGACAGGTTCAACGGCTTTTCCCCATAAAAACAAGTACGTTCCGCAAGATTTACGATCAAGCCCTTGGAAGATACGATTTTAGGCGTACACTTGCTCCGTTCATCCCTTCGCAGGTGAGCCGCCACTCTTGCAGTCAACTCTTTCAGGCTGAACGGCTTGGTTATGTAATCATCACCGCCAGCCTGCAAGCCGTTTATTTTGTCCTGTTCCGTAATCCGGGCTGTCAGAAACAAAATGGGGCAGACAACATTCTGGCGGATCATTTTACACAACTCCAATCCGTCTATTTCCGGCATATTGATGTCAAGCAGAATCAAATCCGGATAGGTATTCAGCATGGATATTGTCTGCTGTGCATTTTCCGCTACAAAAGCCTCATATCCACACTTCTGTAAGTGACTTGACAATAACTCTGTCAGCATTTTTTCATCATCAACAATGAGTATTTTGTATGCCATAGTAATCCTCCATGCTGCCGACACCTGCAAATTTGGGCGTCAGCAAAAATTTGTCTGTGAAAAATTTATTTTTCACAGTAACCTCCTCTCCCAGAATATAATACTACAAATAAGTCAAAAAGTGGTCAATTTCCTGCTTTTCAGAGCGTTCTCAACCGCTTTTTTTATGACAGTGCTTGAATTTGTTGCGCCTGATATTGCGTCTACATCTATTTTCTGTTCATCAACTATACTGTCAGCGATAACTTCTGCGGTCTTTCCACGTTCATTCCTATGCTCCAAAATGTTAATATTTGTGATTTCTCCATTTTGCACGGTAACTTCCACTTTGGCATATATAAAATCCACGTCATATTCACCAACATAAACTCCGTCAGGAATATCAGAAATATGTATGTCTTCAAAGGTGGTTTCCTTTACTGCCTTTTTATAGTCCGCAACACTTTTAAGGTAGAGGATTCCCCAAACGAAACCGACAAGCAAAAGGAACATACTAATAAATAATACCATTTTCTTTTTGGATATTCTCATTTCATCACTCCCCACTGTCTGCAATAGAATAATACAACATATGAAAACCATGCTCTAAAAACTGGACTTTTGATAATCCCATTGCTTTTTTAATATATTCTTCTTTATTTTCTGCAAGCTGAATAAGCCCGGACAACATACCCCAAAAAACAAAAATAGTAGGCATGATTTTCAGATCGCAGCGTAAATCGCCTTTATCTATGCCGGATATTAAAAATTCCTTTATCTTTTCGTTTATTTCTTCCCCTATTTGATAAGTTTCTTTTTCCTCTGAAAGATGATCGTGGCGCTCAAAATCAATATTGATTTTATCCAATACCATTTTGAAGTAGAACGGAAATTCTTCCTGATACCGAACCAATCCGCGACAAATGAAATTGTATCGTTCTTTTGTAGTTTGCTGCTGCTCCAATGCAGAAGCGATGTAATGATAAAGTTTTTTCATGCTGTCCAACACTAAGATACCAACAATTTCCTCTTTGTTCTCAAAATACACATATAAAGTCGCTTTGCTGTATCCGGCCGCTTTGGCTATATCGTCCATAGAGGTTGCCGCTATGCCTCTCTCCATGAACAATACTGACGCAGCGGAAGCAATTTTTTCCCTGTGTACACTTTTCGGCTCTTTTTTTCTCCGTGCCATTGTCTGCCTCCTTATAATCGAACTCATGGTTTAATTATAGGGGTTTTAAGGAATACTGTCAACTTTTGATTATTATCAAGCTTGGAAGCCACCGTTCTCACACTTGAGAGCCACCTTGCTTTTGATATAATTCTCATCTTTTTCTATACCGGACCTGCCCTCTGAGATTATCTTTGTGATTTTGAAAATGCCCCAGCATATCAGGCATTCTGAGATAACAGGCCCGCAAAGTCTGTTGACACGCCTCCAATCCAAGTACATATGCATAATCAACGGGCGCATAACTTTATTTGGGCTTGAATTTATCAGGATAAAAGAAACAATACAATTCATCATCCGTCATCATGAGAAGCCCCCACTCTCCGTTGCTGCCATCAGAAACTTGTCTGACTCGTGCAACGGAATTTCGGGATATTGCGTGTCTTATTGTTACAAACAGGACACTGTATCCATCTTGTTTTAATCAATCCCAATTTCTCCAATCCAATTCTGAACGCTTTCTTTTGAAACTCCTGCTGCAAACCTCTTTCCATCTAACCATTCTGTAGACTCCGAACAGAGAGTATGAAGATTGCTTGCACTGGAACCAATCCCACTACTATGAGAAGTACAGAACGGAATTATTGTTTTCCCGGAAAAATCATAACTCTCTAAAAATGTACTGATAATACGAGGGGCTTGCCCGTGCCAAATCGGATATTCTTCTGTCAAGTATGGACTAAAGCATTCATTTTTCTTAAAGATGCCCGCCTACATCTGTAGGCGGGCATCCTATCGTCCCCACATTTAATGTCTTATTTCTTTCAATAGTATCACTCTTTCATTTTATAACCCGAACGGTAATGATACCCTTTTTCTCCTGTATCCTCCGCATCTACCGGTTCCCCATTATCCGCTGCCGCAGTCTGGATCAGATTGCCCTATGCTGTCTATTTTGCAGGTAAAATTACGATACCATTCCGCCCCTGGCGGTTGGATGACGGAAGCGCTGTTATATTTTCTTATTGCTACTACTTTTATCTTTTTTAGAACACGAAGTCAGCATTCCAGCAGTATTTTTGTCCAGTAAATAGCCAATACCTCCGCTCCTGAATTGAATATTTCGTGCTTTGTACCCGGAATTTTCACAAGTTTCACATTTCCCTGCTGATGCCTGCTTAATTTCCGAACAAATTTTTCCTGCTGTTCTGGAGATACATATGTATCATTATCCGCCTGAAAAATCAATACGGGACAGATTATTTTCCGCCATGCCTTTGTCTGGAGATAATGGTTCAGACACACGATCTGCCACAGCCAGCCATAAGAAGCCCCGTTCATCTGGAACAGCGGCTCTTTATTTCGTTTTATCTGGTAATAGTCAAATCTTGCTTCCGAAGTTGAAGCGCTGTCTGAAAACTGTTCCAATCCGCTGTAAGAATGATGTCCCATCAGGTACTGTCCGCTTTTTCCTGTCATGCAGAAAAACTTTGCCACAAGACCCGCCGCCGCCCACGGAACAGGGTCACTTTTGGGACGTATCATGGGGGAGGTCAGTATGAGCCTAGAAAATAATTCCGGTGCCTCTGCCGCAGCTGCTGATGCAATTCCACCCCCCATTGAGTGTCCGTATACACATAAAGGAAGCCCGGAAAATTCCCGTGCTGCAATGCGGCTGATAAACAACAGGTCTTCCACATACCTCCTGTAATCATCTACATGCACAAGGGATAAATCCCCCTCACCGCATAACCGGTAACTGCGCCCATGTCCGCAATGCTCCGGCATATAAACATGGTAGCCCCCACAGAGGAAATAATATATTGTTTCCAGATGCTTTTCTATTGTTTCAGTAAATCCATGCGATATGATGACAACCCCTTTCGGGTTATCCGCACGCGCACGCGCGCAAAAAATCTTTTTCCCTTTCTCCCGCCAACAATATTCCGTAATCATCCTTTCTGCCAGATATGGACGGACAACCGTATCCATTGCCTCTGCGTATGTTTTTTCAGGTAATATCATATCATGTATTTCGCTTTTGTTCATTCTCATTTTCTCCTATAGTCAGTCTCCTGTGCGCCCTTTTCAATTAATACTCTGATTAATTTTCCGCTCATTGTAAAACAGAAATACAATTCCGCCAAGCATACAAAAAACTGCCGCCACAAATGCCGCTACGCGGTATCCCGCCCCGGTTGCGCTTCCAATCGTGGTGACTGCCGTAAAGAGCAGCATGGACAAACTCTGTCCAAATTTAAATGCGAACGTCCTTGCCGCATAAAACATCCCTTCCCTGTTGCTTCTCGTAAGTTTGGCATCGCTCTGGGCGATATCGGCGACAACAGCCTGTGGAAGGATTCCGAATACCGCCATCGGAAGGGAAGCCACCGCCATCAGCATATATCCCTGTACATTTGCGGAAATTGCGGAAATCCTGCCCAGAAATCCGGTATACAGGTACGCAAACGCAAACATCAAGAACGCTACCAGTATCAGTTTCTTTTTTCCAAATTTGGGTGTCAGCTTATTAATCGGAATGTAGAACACCAGCGAAAGCGCTGTCATTCCAATAAAATAGATCGTAGTCATCGTTTCAGGAAGTTTTAAAAGACTTGTCACGAAAAATGGAAGGCCTGTCTGAAACATGGTAATCGCAATCCAGTATAAAATATCCGAAGCGACAAACTTACGAAATTCTTTATTCCTGAATGTGGAAGCCAGGGAAGAAAATGCAGTGTCCTGCGAAGGCATTGTATCCACATACTCCTTTTCATTGATGGCCCAGACGGGTACCTGCATACATACAAAGGCAAGGGCAGCCATAACTGCAAAGGTCACGCGTATCGCATTGACACGCCCAAACACCGGAATCAGTGTCCCCCATATGACTGGCGCCAGATATGCCACTGCCGTTCCCGCAATAAATGTAAATGAAATGACCGTGGAAATGTTCAATCGTTCCTGCTGGTTATGTCCCAGCTCCGGAAGCAGTGCATTGTACGGTGTGCAGTAAGCCGTAATCGACAAATAATACATTATCACCATTACAAATAAAAAGACTGCGTTTACCACACTGTTGCGGTTTACGGGCGACCAGAATACAAGGACGGTGGAAACGGCAAGTGGCAGGGAAGCCCATTTTAAAAAGGGGATACGCCTTCCTTTTTTTGACGTACAACGGTCTGACAAAGATGCAATACATGGATCCGTAAATGCGTCAAACAACCTTCCAAAAGCAGTAATACCCCCAATTACGGTAAAAATGCCAAAAACAACCAATCCTTGAGGAATGAACAAAGTCTGCCCCTGCGCGATGGATGCCTCGTCGGGCTGGTAGAAGTAAACTAGCCAGTTTGATATTAAACCGGACAGCAATGACCATCCAAACTGTCCCGCTGCAAATAACCACATTTTTCCTGTCGATAATGATTTCACCTTTGACTCCATAACTTACCTCCATAATACTAATAATCCATGAATTTATGTTTCTGTACAAACTTACCAGTGCTTATTCTGCTCCAAGCCCTTTTAAGAGCAGCCCGCCTGCAATCCTTAACTGTAGCGCAGGCTTAACAATTTCATCTGATAAAAGCATACTGCCGTTGTATGACAGTTTCTGCATCAGGCTCAGCATTGTATGCATCACCGAAAAGTACACTTCATCAATATTGTAGGAAAAATACAGGCTTCCATCATTAAGTCCTTTTTTCAGGGCATCTGTCATATAAGGCTTCAGATTCAATATTTTTTCTTCGTAATCATTCAGTCTTTCCTTTGAAATTTTGTATTTTCTGACAAAAATATCAAATTCCTGAAGAAACCGCAAAAACAAAGATTCTTCCTCAAGAACTTTTTCAAGAATTATAAAAATTTGCTGCAGCTGTCTGCTGCCGCACAACCCCCTGTACTCTTCCTGCAGCATCATGCCGATATACTTGTCCGCAATCTCCTGCCAGTAAACAATTCCCACCGATATTGCAAGCTCCGCCTTAGTCTCAAAATAACGGTAAATCGTTGCCGTCCCTACGTTTGCTGCTTTTGCAACTTCCTCAATTGATGTGTCATCAATCCCTTTTTCGTAGAAAAGCTCCAGCGCCGAGTGCAGAATCTGCTGTGTACGCTGCTCCATCTGCCGCCTCCGGATCCAGGATTCACCCATATATGCCATCCTCCGTAAAATTTATTTTCTGATAGTAATACTATCACTTTTTTAAATATGGAGTCAAGAGCAATTGTGGAAAATTTTTCCTCTACATGGGGACCTTCCATTAAAGAATAGAATAGCCTCGCCATCGACGGCATGCCGGCTCCTGCCGTTTTTTTGCATGCCGGACAGTGACCGCTCCCAGGCAGTAATCAAAGTCAGCTATCCAAAGGTTCAGTGCCCCTGCTTTTGTCAGGCAAAATCTAAAAATATAATATTTTATCCTGAATTATTCACGGAACAGTATCAAATTTTCAAAAGTACCCCCCAAGTTCTGTAAGAGCCGTATAGGTACAGCCCTTCTCATGAGGACTGCCGTTCACAAGCATTACTTTCATTCTGTCACCTTCCATGTCTGTGTTTTTTAATAAGAGGCAAATCTCTCATTCCGGTCTAACGCGGTCATTCTCTGCATCTCATCCTCCGTCAACTCAAAGTCAAAAATCTCATAGTTCTCCTGAATATGCGCCTCATTGCTGGAACCGGGGATTGCGATATTCCCCGCCTGCAGATGCCAGCGCAGGATAATCTGAGCAGAAGTTTTGTTGTGTGCATCCGCAATTTCAACAATGGTTTCATCGCTGAATAATGTCTGCGTATTGCCGCGTCCTCCAAGGGGATACCAGGATTCCATGACCGTGCCATACTGCCGCAGATGTTCCTTCATCTCTGTGCTTTGATGATATGGATGGGTTTCATTCTGGAGCAGGGCAGGTGTAATGGTTGTCTCGCCCACAAGCCGGTCAAAATCATCGGGTGTATAATAATTGGGAAGTCCGATCGAACGGAGTTTCCCTTCGCTTACCGCCTGTTCCATGGCCTGATATGCGGATACATCGCTTCCCGGAGCTGAATGATGCAGGATCATAAGGTCAATGTAATCCAGCCCCAGTCTTTCAAGGGAGGCATCAATGGCCGCGGCGCCATTACCATAATCATCCGTCCACATCTTGGTGGTGACAAAAATTTCTTCTCTTGTTACGAACCCTTCCTCAATCGCCCTCCGGATTCCCCTGCCAACACCTTCCTCATTCCCATAAATCCTTGCCGTGTCTATCAGGCGGTAACCGTCCCGGAGCGCCCAGTACACGGAATCCTCCGCCTCGCTCTGGGACAAACGGAAGGTCCCAATGCCGAGTATGGGCATTTCATAGCCGCTGTTCAGCATGACAGTCCCTGCCTCAAGATCAAATGCCTGCCCTTTGGAACCCTCGCCCGCCGGTTGTTCATCCTGCGCGGCATCTTCTCCATCCTGCTGTTCCTTCTGTGCGGTATCCTCCTGCGTCTATGTTCCGTCATCATCTGCCCCCGGCGCCGGTTCCTCCGCACTTCCTTCCGATTCATTTGTCTGGCTGTCCTGCTGCGTCCCATTTGCCAGGCTTTCCGTCTGTTCTTCCGACCGGCCGTTATCTGCCCGCCCACAGGCGCTCACAGAAAAACAAAGGGCCAGAGCGAGCATAACTGTAAAAATTCTTTTCAATATCATGTACCTCCGCTATTTTATTCCCGCGAGCAATGAGTCAAGTGCCGTGCTTACACGAGCATTTGACGAATGCCGCGAGGGTCAATACCCCGCAGCTTGCTGCGGGGTAATTGACTTGTTCTATCATTCCCTGTTCATTTCGGCGGAACTGTTTCATAAAATCCCATACAAGCTGCGCATGATGCTTTCTCGCCCGGTGGATTCCGTCTTCCTCAGGTATCAGCCTCATCCCATGCCCACAATATCCATATGGGACAGGGCTTCTTCAATCTCCTGCATTTCCGCCCGTGACAGCTCCACATTTACCGCATCAAAGTTTTCCTTTACCCGGTCTTTTTTCGTTGTACCCGGAATCGGCACCAGATACGGTTTCTTTGTGATCTCCCACGCAAGAGCGATCTGTGCCGGGGTTGCCTGTTTCCTTTCAGCAAATTCCGTGATCAGATCCATCAGGCCCAGGTTTGCATCCATTCCCTCTTTCCGGAACAGGTTCACCCTTGCCCGCCAGTCGCCTTCCCGGTATGTTGTCCCGGCAGTGTAGCGGTTACTGAGATACCCTTTTGCAAGAGGGCAGGCCGACACATAGGTGATCCCCAGTTCTTCACAGAGCGGGAAATACGTTCCCTCATCCTGCCTCGCCACAAAGGAATACATATTTTCGATGGCGGATATTTTGCATACCGCATGAGCCCTCCGGATATATTCTTCCGGCGCAAAGGAAACGCCCCATGCCCGGATCTTTCCCGCTTTTATCAGCTCCGCCATGGTTTCCGCCACTTCCTCCGGCGCTGTCTTCGGATCGATGCGGTGCTGGTAATACAGATCGATATAATCTGTCCCAAGCCGTTTCAGGGAAGCGTCCACCTGCTGCCTGATGGAATCACGGCTGCTGTTTAAGGCGTCCTCATTTCCCGCAAAGAAAGAGTCGTCCACAATGCCGAACTTTGTGGCAACCACCGCCGCTTTTCGGAAAGGCGCCACCGCTTTGCCCAGATACTGCTCATTTGCCTCTCCATAGATCGGCGCAGTGTCAAAAAAGGTATATCCCACCTCATGGGCGTACCGCATAAGCGCTACCATGTCTTCCTCTGCCTCCACAACCCCGTAGGCATGGGTCTGTCCCATACATCCGTACCCGATTGCTGTAATTTCCATATCTGTCTGTCCAAGTTATCTTGTCTTTTCCATTTTTATCCACCTTTCTTTACTGAAATATCATAATCCATAACCATACCTGCGGAGGATGGTCTGTTACGCCGCCCTCCGGTCTGCAAGGTTCTGCCGGCGGTACAGAAACACCGCAAGGGAACCTCCCAGAAATTCCATGACCGGCCCTGTCAGCATCAGTCCGTACATAGACCACAACATATTTGCAAGCATCATCAGCGGCAGGTCAAAAAT
>Ga0224740_10216_pt1 | contig 15725 bp, 18 predicted proteins | sample LIM_E_Water_Bulk_FD_161634 | JGI IMG/M metagenome (GOLD analysis project Ga0224740, IMG submission 161634) | Enriched cells from gastrointestinal tract of the lab mouse from Pacific Northwest National Laboratory (PNNL), Richland, Washington... | ecosystem: Host-associated > Mammals > Digestive...
AGATTACGCCTTCGCTGGGTTTATAGACGCCTGTAAGGAGATTAAATATGGTCGTTTTTCCGGCTCCATTAGGGCCAATCAGGCCATAAAGCTGTCCTTTTTTGATGGAAATCTCGAAATCATCCACTGCCCGGAGGCCGCCGAAGGAAATGCCCAAGTTTTTAACTTCCAATAATGCTGCCATAATTACTGCACCTCCCTGGTTTTTTTCAACAGCCGTTTAAGGGAATAACGCTTCCTTAAGTCAATCAGTTTTGGACTCCAGTTAAACAGCATCATTACAATCAACACAACAGAGTAAATCAGCATACGGTAGTTGCTAAGCCCGCGCAGCAACTCGGGAAGCAGGGTCAGGACAACTGCCGAAATAATGGAACCCCTGATATTTCCAATCCCGCCAAGAACCACAAACACAAGTATCATAATGGACATATTGTAACCGAAATTCTTAGGCGTAGCCATAAGGCTGTTTAAGTTATGGGAATACAAAACCCCTGCTACTCCTGCTAAAGCTGCAGAAATGGAAAATGCCATAAGTTTATATTTGGTAATGTTAATACCGATGGATTCTGCCGCGATCAGATTATCCCTGATGGACATAATCGCCCTGCCGTCTCTGGAATGAATCAGATTAAGGACAATGATCAGGGTGAGAATAATCAGTATGATTCCAATTGTAAAGGTAGAATCCTTCGGAGTTCCGGTAATGCCCTGGGCACCGTTGATGATAACATCCCCTTCCGGCTCTAAGCCTAAGGACAGGGAATCCTTTGTGGAAAAATGAAGGCCGCGGCTGTCCTTTCCTATATATAATACATTGATTATGTTCTTGATGATCTCTCCAAAGGCAAGGGTAACGATTGCAAGATAGTCTCCCCGCAGCCGCAGTACCGGCATGCCAATTAGAAAGCCGATGATACCTGCCGCTACCGCTCCAATCAGAATTGCCAGAACAAAACGGATAAGGCCGAAAGTAATCACGTTTTTCATGCATTTGGAAAAAAATGCCCCTGCAAAAGCCCCTACACACATAAATCCTGCATGTCCAAGACTTAATTCTCCAAGAATACCAACCGTCAGATTCAGGGAAACAGCAAGAATCACATATACGCATAAGGGAACAAGCAGGCCCTGCATCAGACTGGACACATGTCCTGTGCTTACCAGAATCTGCATAATCACATAGGCAGCAATTACGATTCCGTAAGTAATGACATTATCTTTCATATTTTTACTTATTTTAAAATTTTTCACAGATGTATCCTCCCTATACCTTCTCCTGAATCTTCCTGCCCAATATGCCTGTAGGCTTAACAAGCAGGACCACGATCAGAACCATAAACACAATGGCATCTGCCATCTGAGAGGAAATGTAAGCTTTGCCTAATATCTCAATAATCCCTAAAACAATTCCTCCAATCAGTGCACCGGGAATGGAACCGATCCCTCCGAATACAGCAGCAACAAAGGCTTTGATTCCGGGCATGGAACCAGTATAGGGCGTAAGGGACGGATAGGCGGAACAAAGGAGCATGCCGGCAATAGCCGCCAGTGCAGAGCCAATGGCAAAGGTAAGGGAAATGGTTCCGTTTACATTGATTCCCATAAGCTGTGCGGCGCCTTTGTCTTCGGATACAGCTAACATAGCCTGTCCGGCTTTGGTCTTGTTGATAAAAAGGCTCAAGCCAATCATAATGACAATGCAGGAAATGATCGTCACAATGGTTTCGCCTGATATAATAATCTGGTCATTTGCAAGTTTAACTGCCGGAATGGTGACAACAGAAGTAAAAGCTTTGGTGTTTGCTCCAAAAATCAGCAGGGCGATATTCTGTAAAAAATAACTGACACCGATTGCCGTGATCAGAACCGCCAAAGATGAGGCTGCCTGTCTTAAGGGCCTGTATGCAATATATTCAATGGTAATGCCCAGAAGTGTACACAGAATAACGGCCAGAAGAACCCCCACAAAAGCCGGCAGTCCCTGCATACTGACAGCAAAGAAAATGGTGAATCCGCCTACCATAATAACATCCCCATGGGCAAAATTCAGCATCTTGGCAATGCCGTACACCATGGTATAGCCCAGTGCTATAATGGCATATACACTTCCCAAACTTATTCCATTGATCAAATAAGATATAAAACTCATAAGAACACCTCTGTATGAAAATTTATTTCTGCACTGTATCCAGGCAGATTCCGACTTATCTAGTATAGCAGATATACCAGTATACTTGCAAGTAAATTCAAATATTAACAAACGCTGCCACAATTCACGGGCCGGCTTATTGTAACAAACACTGCCACGCTTTGCGAGACAGCTTATTGTAATAAGAGGGCTGCTTTCCGGCAACCCTCTCTGGCTGTTAAAATATAGGAAAAATCCATTTATACAGTAACTAATTATAAATCCATTACTGGATAAATCCATTACTGGATAAATCCATTACTGGATTAAGGAATAGTTGCCGTTTACAATTTCCATAGCCTTGGGCGCTTTGTTGACTGCACCGTCGGAATCCCATGACATTGCTTCGCCTGTAAGACCATCCACTGTGATCTCTATCATAGCGCCTTTAAGCTTCTCACAAATATCGGAAACGCTTTCGTCCGGTGCTGCGCCGCTCTTTTCAAGGGCTGCCTTAAGGATATATACAGCATCGTATGCGTCAGCGGCAAACTGGTTTGGTGTATCCCCGTATGCTTCTTGGTATGCGCTTACGAAAGATTTTGTTGCCTCATCTTCTGCATCTGCTGCGAAAGGTGTAAGAAGCATAACGCCTTCTGCCAGAGCAGTGTCGAAGTTTTCTACATTAAGGATACCGTCAAGGCCGTCGCAACCAAAGAACTTGGGCGCATAGCCCATTCCATTTGCCTGTGTCAGAATGAGGGAAGCCTCGGTATAGTAAATAGGCAGGAAAATAAGTTCTGCACCTGCGTCTTTCGCTTTCTGGAGCTGTACAGAGAAATCTGTCTTGTTGTCAGCGGTGAAAGCTTCTGCAGAAACGATTTCAAATGGCTGGTTGGCAGCTTCCTGGGCAAATTTCTCATAGATACCTGAAGAATATACGTCAGAGCTGTCATAAATTACGGCAACCTTTTCTGCAACTGCGTTTGTTCCAATGTACTGTGCAGCGCCTACACCCTGGTTAGGGTCTGTAAAGCATACCTGGAATACGTTGTCATTGTCCTTAAGGATATCTACAGAAGAACCTGAAGGGGTGAGCTGGAACAGATTATCATTTGCTGATTCTGCAGCAACTGCAATACAGCATCCGCTGGTGGTGGTTCCTACTAACATCTGCATCCCCCAGTCCTTTAAGGTATTGTATGCATTGACAGATTTTTCATTGTCACATTCATCGTCCTGGAAATTGTACTCGATCTGGTGTCCGTTGATACCTCCTGCTGCATTGATTTCTTTTACAGCAAGATCAGCGCCGTTCTGGACTGCGATACCGTAAACTGCCGCTCCACCTGTGGAAGGTCCGATCGCTCCAATTTTAAAGGAAGCTCCTGTACTTTCTGAGGCTTCGGTTCCGCCCGCGTTCTCTGTAGTTTCAGTTCCGGCAGCTTCCTGGGTTTCAGCCCCCTGGTTGGCATCGCTGCCGCCGCATGCGGAAAGCATTGTGGCAGTCATTGCCGCTGCAGCTAAAAGGCTCACTGCTTTTTTAAATTTCTTCATAATTATTCCTCCTCAATATTTTATTTCATGTGCAATAATAACGCAAATGCAAATTATTGTCAACTTTGTAATTTGATTTTTTTCTATATTTTCCTTATATTTATGCAAAAAGTATATCTTTTCTGTTTTCGGAGAGACTAAAACTGACGATCTTAAAACATGGAGATCTCAAAATGATTTTTATGGAGGTGCCTGAAATGAATAATAAATATTTAGACTGTATTGCATTGACAGTTGCCATTATCGGTGCAGTCAACTGGGGGTTGATTGGATTCTTTTCCATTGACCTGGTGTCATTTATTTTTGGTAACATGTCCTGGATATCCAGAATCATTTATGCGGTTGTCGGAATCAGCGGTCTTTATCTGATCACATTTTATATGTACACCGGCGGCAGCGCACATGCAAAAGAATAATTTATTTTAAAACGCCGGACGCCCTGCAAAATGTACAGGGCGTCCGGTTATTTCAGTCCGTCTATGTCCATGCTTCTGCCATCACGCCAGATTCTTTCCAAATCGTAGAAAAGTCTGTTCTCCTGGTCAAAAATATGGACGATAATGTCGCCAAAGTCCAGCAGTACCCAGTTGGCATTCTGATATCCTTCAATTTGCTTTACAGGATATCCGGCCTTCCCTAGTTTTTCTTCCACGGCATCCGAAAGAGTCTGTATCTGGCTCCGGTTGCTTCCACTTGCAATGATAAAATAATCGGCAAGCACACTGACCTGACTGATATCAATCACTCTTATATCTTCAGCCTTTTTATCTTCCATAGCGTTTATGGCCAGTCTGGCCATCTCTTTTACTTCTTCCAAGGAAAATTTTCCCATTGTAGTCCTCCATTTCTTATTCTTCCTATTACAATAAGCTGCCCTGCCAGGCATGCAGTGTTTGTTACAATAAACCGGTTTGCGAATCATGAGAGGGTTTGTTTAACACATAATAATTGTAAGTTTCCTGTGTCATGGGGTCCACCGGGCTTTCAATATTGTGCAGATACCCCAGGGTATCTTTCAGTATCTGCAGTAACGCAGCATCTATATCCTTAAAAGCAAGTTTACGTACCTGTGTAAGATTCGGCGCGTGTTTTCTTTCAGGTTCAATATAATCCGCAATATATATAATTTTTTCAAGCCGGGACATTCCCGGTCTTCCGGTGGTGTGGTTTAGAATTGCATTGAGGATATCTTCATCTTTTACATGAAACTGTTTCCGTGCAAGATAGCTTCCCACTTTTGCGTGTAAAAGGAAAGGGTTTTTCTTTTCTATCTCGGTTATTTCAATTCCCTGCTTCTGACAGACTGCAATTTTTTTTTCATTGCTCATGCATTTTGCACAGTCGTGAAGCAGGCCTGCAATTTTAGCCTTCTCAATGTCCACCTGGCTGCACATTGCAAGGGCGGCGGCTGTATAGGCAACGCCTAAGGTGTGTTCATATCTTTTGGGATCTAATGTCTTTTCCAGTTTTTTTCTTATTTTTTTTATATTGACGTTTTTCATGTTAACCTGATACCTCCCGGTATAATCCTTTTTCATCAATATATCTGAGAACATTTCCGGGCAGCATATAGCGGACCGATTTATGTTCCTTAAGCCTTTGTCTGATTTCGGAAGAAGATATGTCAATATATCTGGCAGGCAGGATGCTGATGTGGGCATTGTATTTTTCCTGCAGATATCCGGCGGCGCGCTCTATCCTGCTTTCTGTGCCGTTTCCTCTTACAGCCGCTATGATCATGCAGTTTTCCAGAATAAACCCGGGATTTTTCCAGCTCTCCATGGTGAGCAGATTGTCGGCTCCCATAATAAAATAATACTGGTCTTCGGGGTTCCTCTCTTTTAATTGCGCTAAGGTGTCGCAGGTGTAAGTGGGGCCTTCCCGTTTTAAATCTATCCAGGACAGGCTGAAATAAGGGTTTCCTTCAAGGGCAAGCTCAATCATACGGGCCCTTACGCCGCCTGCAAGTATGGATGACGTATCTTTCATATACGAATTGCCGCTGGGAATAAAAAGGATTTCGTCCAGCGAAAAGGCTTCCCTTGCATTTTCTGCAAGGATAAGATGACCGTTGTGGACGGGATTAAAGGTACCGCCCATGATGCCGACTTTTTTTCCCATAATAATCTCCATTCCTGCTTTAAGGGAGTATTATTTTTTTATGCTCATTGCTTTCTTTATATAAAACAATTTTTTTCCCAATCACCTGCACTACCTGCGAACCGGTACGGGATGCAATCATTTCCGCCATTGCGTTTGGATCCTCACCGCAGTTTTTCAGCACGCCGATTTTAACCAGTTCTCTGGTGTTAAAAGTTTCCCTGACCGCCTCCGTCACTTCGGGAGTGAGACCGGATTTTCCAATCTGGAATACAGGCTCGATATTCATTGCAAGCCCTTTTAAATATGCACGCTGTTTACTTGTCATCAGTGCCTCCTATTTAAAGTTCCGCATATCCCCTTCCATGCGCCACTATCAGCAGAGGAAACTCTGTCTGCTTTGCAGCCATACTTTCCTCTGGGCAGCCTGTACGGGTATATGCTGTTTAAAGTTCCGCATATCCCCTTCCATGCGCCATTACCAGCAGAGGAAACTCTGTCTGCTTTGCAGCCACACTTTCCTCTGGGCAGCCTGTGCGGGCATATGCTGTTATTTATAGTAATCAAATGACAGGCCATACATTCTGACGGTATCGCCTTCCTGTATGCCCAGTTCTTCAAGCTGTCCTAAAATTCCATTCAGTTTCAGGAAATTCTGGAAGAAGGTAAATCCCTTTTCGGATTCAAGGTTGGTGTATCCAAGCATTTTTTCAATTTTAGGGCCTTCCACCACATACTCGTTTGCATCTGCATCGTAAGTGACGGTGTAGGGATCAGTGTCATCCGCAAGCATGTATTCCGGGAAAAATTCCTGCTCAAAAACAAGGGGGGTGTCGTCAGCCATATCCAGCATATTTCTGACATGGTAAAGCAGTTCCCGGACGCCTTTGCCGCTGACTGCTGAAATGGGATACACTTTTATCCCTTTGGGCTCGAATTCATCTTTAAGCCGGGTTAAAGGATCCTCTTCCCCTTCTTCCACATAGATCAGATCCGTCTTATTGGCGGCAATTACCTGGGGACGCTTTGCAACCTGGGGATTGTAGTTTTCCAGTTCCCGGTTGATGGCATAAATATCCTCTATGGGATTTCGTCCTTCGGTGCCTGCGGCATCCACCATATGAATAATGACCTTTGTGCGTTCTATATGCCTGAGAAATTCAAATCCAAGACCTACGCCTTCTGATGCCCCTTCGATAAGGCCGGGGATATCCGCCATGACAAATCCTTTTGCGTCAGGCAGGTCTACTACACCAAGATGGGGATTTAAGGTGGTAAAATGATAATTGGCAATTTTAGGCCTTGCGTTGGAAACCTGCGTAAGAAGGGTGGATTTACCCACGTTGGGAAATCCCACCAGCCCTACATCCGCAATGACTTTCAGCTCCATGAGGATTTCTAATTCTCTGGCAGGCTGTCCAGGCTGTGCATACTTGGGCGCCTGCATGGTGCTGGTAGCGTAATGCTGGTTCCCATTGCCGCCATGTCCCCCTGCAAGGAGCACGAAACGCATATTTTCACCGGACATGTCGGTGATCACTTTACCGCTCTGGGCTTCTTTGAGCACGGTTCCTTCGGGGACTTTTAAAATCAGATCCTCTCCGTTTCTGCCCCGGCAGTTACGGCCTTTTCCATTCTCACCGTCCTGGGCACGGTATTTCCTCACATGACGGTAATCGGTAAGGGTATTTAATCCGGTATCCACTTCCACGATAATACTGCCGCCCTCTCCGCCGTCTCCGCCGTCCGGTCCGCCGTTGGGCACATATTTTTCACGGCGGAAGGAAACATGACCGTCTCCGCCCTTTCCGCTCCTTACAAAAATTCTAGCTCTGTCTGCAAACATAACATTTTCCTTTCAGATAGGAATACCAAACCTCAATACGCTCTGCGAATCGGCTTAATGGATAGGAAAAGGCTTCAAACATGATTTTTGTTTGAAGCCTGCCATAATTCGCATTATTTTTCTACAGGATATACGGAAGCCTGTTTCTTGTCTCTTCCTTTTCTTTCGAATCTAAGTACACCGTCAACTAATGCGAACAAAGTATCATCACCGCCGCGTCCTACATTGATGCCGGGGTGGATTTTTGTTCCGCGCTGTCTGTATAAAATATTTCCTGCTTTAACGAATTGTCCGTCAGCTCTCTTCGCACCTAATCTTTTGGATTCGGAATCCCTGCCGTTCTTGGTAGAACCAACACCTTTTTTATGAGCGAAAAATTGAAGGTTAAGCTTTAACATGATTTACACCTCCTTAAATTTGAGTTTTAAATACTTCCTGCCGTATTGTGAAACGACACCTTTTAATCCAAGAACCAAAGAATCCAATAAGAGCCTGCCGCCCTCACTAAGGGGTTCCGTAAACCGGCAGTCGATCATACCTCTTCCTTCGTCGCTGTCCACCTGCATGGGTGCTTTCACCAGCTCGTCAAGTGAATTGATGGTATTGATGACAAGCACGGAAATGGCGCTGCATACAACATCGCTGCCTGCATCCGCAAATCCTGCATGGCCTTCGCAGATCACCCTTTTATAATTCCCGTTTCCGGATTTTATGATTGTAATGGTAGTCATACTTTTAAGCGTTGATTTTTTCAATCTTTACCTGTGTGTATGCTTGCCTGTGACCGTTTTTCTTATGATAACCGGTTTTTCTCTTATACTTGTAGACGATTACCTTGCGGTATTTGCCCTGTTCCATAACTGTAGCAGTTACGTTGGCATTCGCTACATCACCGGCAACCTTAAGTCCGTTATCGCTGACTGCGACAACCTGGTCGAATGTTACAGTAGCTCCGGGCTCTACATCAAGTTTTTCAACTTTGATGACATCTCCTTCGGAAACTTTGTACTGTTTTCCACCTGTTGCAATGATTGCGTACATATGGCACCTCCTATACTAACCAGACTAACCTGGCTTTACTCGCTAACTGCGGCGGATCCGGAAGCCGGACACACTTAAGCCCCGTTATGCGGCATACTCATACAATATAACATCCTGCCTTCATTCTGTCAAGCATTTAAGTGCAATTTTGAAAATTGGTTTCCGGGTGCAGTTTAAAAAAGCTGGAAAGAGGCCTGCTTACTTTTTTTCTGGTAATTTCCACAATTCCAAGTGCAGTCATGTCAATAAGGTTTGTCCTGACATTATCTTCTTTCAGGTAACTCTCCAGTTTATCCATCAGCAGTTTTTTATCATGGGCGGAATTCATATTGATGAAATCCACCATGATCATGCCGGAGTAGTTTCTGATACGGAGCTGTCTGGCAACTTCCTTTGCCGCTTCAAGGTTTATTTTCAGATAATATTCACTGCTCTTTTTTTCACTGCTCTGGGCTTTGCCGGAGTTTACATCAATGGCCACAAGGGCTTCCGTCGGTTCAATGACCAGATAACCGCCGCCGGAAAGCCATACCCGTTTGCCCAGGGCTTCCTGTAAATGGGTGTTAAGGCTGTATAAACTGGCCAGGGAAAGCATCTTATCCTCATAAAGCCGGACGGGCTTGTCCGTAATTTCTTCTGAAAGCAGTTTCCAGACGCCTTCTTCGTCTGTAACGATCTCATCGTACATTTTCAGGGAAATATTTTTGATCTGGTTGAGGATCTCCGTTTCCCGGTGGTAAAAGCAGGTATGGCAGGTGCGGTATTTATAGGTAGCTGTAATGTTGTCAAAGATATGGATAAAGGACTCCATTTCCTTAGAAAGAATGGTGAAATCTGTCAGGTTATCCGCATTGGTCCGTATCGTAAAATGATACTTTTCCCGCCCTTCTATGGAGGCACCCTCAAGGTAGCTGCCAATAAGCTCCTTTTTTTCCGAAGAAAGCTTTTTGGAATAATGAAGGCCGTGTCCGAAATAATTGCATACACAGAACTGTCCTCTTAAGGTAAGCAGCGCAGAAGAAGAAGGCTGTTTGGATTTCAGGGCCTCCCCTGTGATCTGCACCACTATTTCATCTCCCTGCTGTATGGCGCCGGTCACTTCCCGGTTGGCTGCCAGAACCTGCCTGCACTGGTCCATGGGCAGATAAATGGCCTGTTTTGCACCAATAGAAAGGAACGCCCCCTGAATCCCTTTGACAATATCCTTTACCTTTGCCAGATAAATATTCCCAAGAATATCTTCCTCGTCAAGCAGGGGCGCTGACTTCATAAGATAGGGCTTATTGCCGTCAAATAAGGCTAAAAGGAGTCTGTTGTGCTGTTTTGTAATGATAATTTTTCCCATAAATAATCTCCCATACCGGAACAAACACGGCTCATGATATAAGCGGCGCAAGATGGCCGTCTTCTTTTCTTCTATAAGTTTCTATCCTGTGAATTCTAAAAGGATGCCGGGGCAGGGGAAGACCGGATTTTTCAAAAAAGGTTTCCAGCACAAAACTAGGCTTGATATTACTGCCGCTGCCTGCATCCACCAGCATATATACTGCATCTCCCCGCACTTCAAGGACGTAAACACCCTCTTTTAGATCCACCTGCCGCTGGCCTTTTTTGGTAGTTTTGGTAACAGGTATCTTTTCCTGTCCATAAAATTCCAACAGCCTGTCTTTCCAGTCTGTTGGAAGGGATACGCTGTCAGAAAAAGAAACCAGATAGTCCGCTGCTGCTACCCCTGCCATGGCATTTTTTTCTTTTTCGGGCAGCAACTGCACTTCCAAAATGTCAAATCCTTCCACCATGACATCCTGCAATTGATCCTGCAATTCTTTTTCACTGGTAAAAGTATGGATCTCAATGTCAAAATATTCCCCGCTGCTGGTATGCCCCACAGACAAAGGGGCGGCAAAAGACATGATCTGGTGAGGGCTGAATCCTCCGGAGTAAGCTACATCAATGTCTGCCCGCCGCAGGGCTTTCTGGAAATAACGCATTACATCCAGATGTCCGAGAAATCTCACTGGGCCATATTTGGAAAACTTAATTCTTACTTTCATGACTGTTTCCTCCTATCTTCCAGACACACACCTGTCTGGTAACGCCCGGCGCCGCAGGCGCTGCATCTGCTCCGGCAGTTTGGCGTAACGGCTTCCTCTTGGGCATTATGCCATTCCCGGAGGAGAAATTCCTTTTTTACGCCGCAGTCAAGGAAATCCCAGGGAAATACTTCCTTATCATCCCGTTTCCTTGTATAAAAATCAGGAGAAATACCACATGCATCAAAGGTTTCAAACCACACATCGTTTTTGTAATATTCACTCCACGCATCATACATGCAGCCCTTCTCATAAGCCTTTAAAATCACCTGGTTTAAACGCCTGTCCCCTCTGGCCATAATGCCCTCCAGCACACTTTCGTCCGCCTCATGCCAGTTATATTTAATGCTTTTCTGGTTTAACTGGCTGGCAATGGCGCCTCTTGTCTGGTAGGCCTTTTCAAGGAATTCTTCCTTCGTGCACTGTCCTGCCCATTGGAAAGGGGTAAAGGGCTTCGGAATGAAAAAGGAGGTGCTGGCCACGATCTGTACCCGGCCTGTCCGCTTTTCTTTAGGGACCGTTTCGTAAAATACCGCCGCAATTTTGTTACATAAAGCGGCAATCTCCTGAATATCCTCCGGGGTTTCCGTAGGCAGACCCAGCATAAAGTAAAGCTTCACCCTGCTCCATCCCCCTGCAAAGGCAAGATGGGCGCCCTCAAGAATGACTTCTTCGGTCAATCCCTTGTTGATAACATTCCGCAGCCTCTGGGAACCTGCTTCCGGTGCAAAAGTAAGACTGCTTTTCTTTACATCCTGCACCTTATTCATGACATCCAGGGAAAAAGCATCGATCCTAAGAGAAGGCAGGGAAATATTGACTTTCTTTCCAGCACAGTTTTCAATCAGAAAATCCAGCAGTTCCGGCAGTTTTGAATAATCGCTGGAGCTTAAAGAGCTTAAGGATATCTCTTCATGTCCGGTGTTCTTTAACATTTCCATGGCATAATGCTTTAACATTTCCACATCCCGCTCCCTGACTGGACGGTATAACTGCCCTGCCTGGCAGAAACGGCACCCTCTGATACAGCCTCTCTGGATTTCAAGAACCACACGGTCCTGGGTAGCCTTAATGAAAGGAACCACTGGCTTGCGGGGATAATAAGTATTCGTCACATCACGCACCAGTTCCTTTTCAATAATTTCCGGAATTCCTTCTTCCAGAGAAATCCTCTCTTTGATCGTTCCGTCTTCATGGTAAGTGACTTCGTATAAGGACGGTACATACATGCCGGGAATGGAGGCGGCTTTTTTTAGGAACACTTTCCTCCCCTGCCCTTTCTTTTTGCAGTCTTTATATAGATCCAGTAGATTCCGGTACTGGGTTTCTCCTTCACCAATATAAAAAATATCAAAAAAGTCACAAATTGGTTCCGGGTTATAGGTACAGGGGCCTCCTCCAATCACAATAGGATCATCTTCCCCTCTTTTTGCCGCCAGAAGGGGGATCCCTGACAGATCCAGAATCTGTAAGATGTTCGTATAGCACATCTCATACTGGATAGTGATACCCAGAAAATCAAAATCCTTAACAGGCTCCTGGGATTCAAGGGCAAATAGGGGAATCTTTTCCCTGCGCATTAGGGCGTCCAGATCCACCCATGGGGAATACACCCTCTCGCACCAGACATCCTCAAATCTATTCAGTATGTCATAAAGAATCTGTATGCCAAGATGGGACATTCCGATTTCATAGACGTCGGGAAAACACATGACAAAACGGATCTCCACTTTGTCTTTATCCTTTATGACCGCGTTCACTTCATTTCCAATATAACGGGCAGGTTTCTCTACCTGCATCAGTATTTCATCAGTTAATGCCAGATTTCTCATTCTTTCCTCATTTCCTGCTTATACAATCAATTACCAGCCCTGCTCGAGATACAAGACTGGTAAATTTACATGCAATATTATTATAATATATCAAACATTTTTAAAGTATCTGTGACTTCCTGAACAGTGCATCCTGTTTCCTGCGCAATCTGCTCTGCTGTGTAAGAAGGGTTTTTTCTGGCCGTCTGGAAAATTCTGACTGTAAGAATCCGACCTTCTTCCCTGCCTTCCAGAATTCCTTCATTTCTTTACAATAAGCTGTCCCGCAAAGCGTGGCAGCGTTTGGTGTTTTCGCTTCATATTCCAAAACTTTTCCACCCATGACAGATTTCACTCCCTTTCTGACAGAATCATACTCTTTTGCTATATGCTCTAATACTTTATTGGACATGCTCTATTCTACCATGTATCTAAAGTTTACTCAATCTCGGATTTATTATTTTAACAGCTCCAGCCAATTCCCCACATCCGGGCTGCTGGTAATCCGTTCAAAAATGGTATCCGCATTCTCCCCTCCATAGCTGATATTGTTGGCATCACACAATACAAAAGAAAGTAGTAAGATTAGTGCAATCATAAAGCGGAGACGGAATCCGCCCATGGTGCTTTTATTGTCCTCCGGGGCCGTGGAGGCGGCAGGTTTTGGCGGTTCTTCCAGACTATATAATTCCCCGTAATGCCCCCTGTCCTGGGATGTGTCAGCGTAAAGAAATCCCTCCCGGTTTCTGAAAAGCTGTCTGTTATACTGGTTCTGCATACGAATCGCCTTTACAAGTTCCAGTTTTTTTGCGGCGCTTATTTTTGTATTCATTCTGCTGTTGGATTTGTTCATAATATAGGTCCATGCTTATGTTTATAAAAATTATGCGCGCTCCAGGTAAAATATGCGCCGCGTAAACTTACACAGCGCATAAAAACGAATGGGTATTATCTCCGGGCAAGTTCATCGGTGATCTCTTCCCATGTCACACCCTTTTCCACCATAAGAACCATCATATGGTAAAGAAAATCAGCAATCTCATATTTGATCTCATTGGCGTTGGGATTCTTGGCAGCTATAACGATTTCAGTAGCTTCCTCCCCCAGCTTTTTTAAGATCTTATCAATGCCTTTGTCAAAAAGGTAATTGGTATAAGAACCTTCCTTTGGGTGAACCTTCCGGTCTTTGATGACGCCCAGCACCGATTCAAAGACTTCAAGGGGATTGGTCACCTCATATTCTTTCTTCATGATTTCATTGAAGAAACAACTCCGGCTTCCTGTATGGCAGGCAGCCCCCACTTGGGAAACTTTAGCCAAAATAGTATCTTTGTCACAGTCAGCAGTTATTTCCTTCACATACTGGAAATGACCGCTGGTTCCTCCTTTTAGCCACTGTTCTTTGCGGCTTCTGCTGTAATAGTTCATCCGGCCGCTCTTTAAGGTGGCAAAGTAAGCTTCCTCATTCATGTAAGCGACCATGAGGACTTCCCGGGTCTTATAATCCTGCACCACCACAGGCACAAGGCCCTCAGAATTTTTCTTAAGTTCCTCCCACTTAATGGCAGGCTCAAAGGTTTTGACTTTTACACCGTTGCCTGCACACAAATCTTTAATATCATTTAGTTCCTTTACATTTTCGTTGATGGCAGGCCCGGTAATACCAGCAATGATTTCGCAGGACAAAAGTTCTATGATCTTGTCTAAAGATACTTCCGGCAGGGTGACTATGACTGGTATTTTTGATACTTCCATGGCCCTTTTGATGGTTTTTACGCCGGTTAAAATCACCTGATCTGCAAATTCCGTGAGCGTCCCTTCGTTTTTCTCGATCTCCGAAGCCTCCGCAATACAGGCAACTATCTTTTCTTTGCCGAATTTAAGGGAAACTTCCCTGGTCAGCTCCACATTGTCTTCTTTGGAATAATTCAGTGCCGCCTTTGCACAGCCAGCATAAAGAAGTTTCTTAATATCCTCCATGCGTTTCACATTGCCTGCGCCTATGACGGGAATCTGGGCCTGGCTGCATATGATCTGTATCATGTCAAGAGCTTCTTCGTGGGCTTCATCCTCACTGGAAAGGTCAAAGACAATAAGCTCGTCGGCATTGTTTTCCCCATAAAATCTGGCAAGGGCCGCCGGATCTTCACTGATCACAGTGCTGTCCTGAAATCCTGCAACGGCTTTTTTATCTGAAAGGTAAATACATGGTATCAATTTTTTGTAACTGTTCATGTTATTAGTTATTTCCTTTTTTGGCATTTGTATATCATTCAAATCTAACTTTAACGGAGTTTGCGTGAGCCGTCAAGCTCTCTTTTTGGGCAAACAGTTCAATCTCTTTATGTACATTAAAAAGGGCATCCCTGGAATAGGAAATAATACTGGTCTTTTTCATAAAATCGTCCACATTTAAGGGGGAGAAAAATCTTGCGGTGCCGTTAGTTGGAAGTATATGGTTAGGCCCTGCAAAATAATCCCCTAAAGGCTCCGAAGAATATTCTCCAAGGAAAATGGCCCCTGCATTTTTGATTTTTGTCATCGTCTCAAAAGGATTGACTGTAAGGATCTCCAGATGCTCAGAAGCAATCTCATTTGCCGCCTCTATGGCCTGGTCCATGTTTTCCGCTATCAGAATGTAACCGTAATTGTCAAGGGACGCCTTAATGATGTCTTTTCTGGAAAGTTTTTCTGTAAACGCTCCGGCTTCACGGGAAACCTGCTCTGCTAAAGGCCGGCTGGTAGTGATCAATATAGCGCTTGCCATCTCATCATGTTCGGCCTGGGAAAGAAGATCCGCGGCAATAAATTTAGGATTGGCGCTCTCATCGGCAAGTATCAGGATCTCGCTTGGCCCTGCAATAGAATCCACGCTCACATAGCCGAAACATGCTTTCTTTGCCAGTGCCACGAAAATATTTCCCGGCCCGGTAATCTTGTCCACCCGGGGAATGCTCTCCGTTCCAAAGGCCATGGCGGCAATAGCCTGGGCGCCCCCTGCCTTGTAGATTTCGTCTACCCCGGCAATGTGGGCAGCAACCAGTGTCCCGGGATTGACCTTTCCGTCTGCACCGGGCGGCGTAGTCATAATGATCCGGGAAACCCCTGCCACCTTTGCAGGCAGCACATTCATAAGGACGCTGGAA
>Ga0224740_10218_pt1 | contig 15666 bp, 12 predicted proteins | sample LIM_E_Water_Bulk_FD_161634 | JGI IMG/M metagenome (GOLD analysis project Ga0224740, IMG submission 161634) | Enriched cells from gastrointestinal tract of the lab mouse from Pacific Northwest National Laboratory (PNNL), Richland, Washington... | ecosystem: Host-associated > Mammals > Digestive...
AGGGGGTAAATGGGAACGTGGATATCGAAAAGATTTTGAGAAAGAAAAGTGTGTAATGAGCTGAGGCAGGGAGCGGCCGGGAGATCCGGTCAGCCCTGCTTCTTTTGATTATAATAAGCTGTCTGCTGCAAACATATTCTTAAGATTTCTTTAGAAATATTGAGTCAGAAGGAAAAATGTGGTAGGTTTTAAGGAGACGGATTGGAAAGAATATAGTAAAGCGTGCCGGAGGCATGGCAGGCGGCCTGGAAGAACATCCGGCGCGGGATAGGAGCACGAATGAAAAATAAACTATATTATGTGTTGTTTCTGCTGTATGCAGTGGTTGTGGTTTTCGTTCTGTATTTGAACGGCGTGTTTACAGGGGAAGAAGGCTCTGTGGTAAACCTGATTATCAATATTGTTTTTCTGATGATCATTGGTGTGCTGTTTGTGATCTCTGCCTTTAGCTTTGGCAGGCTGAACGGGATCACGGATGAGATGATCGATTTTACGGTCAGGCTTCAGAAAGAGTATAAGGAGTCGGGAGGCAAGAACCTCTGGGGGAATTATCAGGGGCGCAACGACGTATTTGAAAATGAGGAACTTAGGGTGGCCTTTAATAAATACCGCATGCGGATAAAGAGCCTTGGGACCAAGCGGGGGATCTCGGCCCCCTGTGATCTGGAGGAATATATCAATGAAGACCTTTTAGACCGGGCAGGCATGAACTTTTTTAACTCAGGAATTTCCGGAACCCTTACAGGGCTGGGGATCCTGGGCACCTTTTTGGGATTGTCTTTGGGGCTGGGGGCTTTCAGCGGGGATGATATTTTTACCATTTCTGACAATGTGGGTTCCCTGCTTTCGGGTATGAAAGTTGCCTTCCACACTTCGGTGTACGGGATTTTCTTTTCGCTGGTATTTAACGTGGTTTACCGCAGCATTATGTCGGACGCTTATGAAAAGCTGGATGAATTCCTTGGTATGTTCCGTCAGGCGGCCCAGCCGCGTTCCCTTAAGGAGGATGAAAATACTGCCGCCATGGTAGTATATCAGGCAAGCATGATGGGGACTTTGAAACAGATGCTTGATATGATGAAAGGGGACGCTGCAGAGCAGACTGCGGGAGTGGAGCGCATTGTGGATAAATTTACCGCACAGATGCAGGAATCTTTAGGGGAGGACTTTAAGGAGCTTGGAAAGGCCCTAAGGGAGACCGGAAATGTCCAGGCCGTGAATGCGGCAGATACAAGAGAAATGATCGAGGCGGTGACAGCGCTGGTGGAGGTTAACCGGAATGTGCAGTCAGCCCTTGCAAAGGTTATGGACAGGCAGGAGAAATTTTCAGACGAGCTTAGGCAGCAAAAGGAAAAACTGGCGGAAACCTGCAACGAAATGAGTGATGAAATCACCAGCCAGCTTTATGCCTTTGGCCATATGAGGAATTTATATGAAGAATAGACGAAAGAACAGAGAGGCATTTGCGGATCACAGTTATTGGCAGTCTTATTCGGATATGATGGCGGCGCTTCTGCTGATATTTATTTTGATCATTGCAATCACCCTTTCTATTTACAGACAAAAGACTACAGATTTAGACAATACCCGCATAGAGCTTGACAAGGCACAGTCCCAGTTGAACCAGACCATAACGGATCTGGAGAATTCCAAGGCGGAACTGGAAAAGTCAAATCAGGAACTGGCTTCCTCTCTGACAGAATTGCAGCAGGCTTATGCCCAGGCAGCCCTGACGGAGGAGGAACTAAATAAAGCGTATCTGGAGATTGAGAACGCACGGGAAGAACTGACTACGACCAAAGACGAACTGCAGGCTATTGTGGGAATACGTACGGATATTATCGGCGCATTGCAGTCGGCTTTTAACAATTCCAGCATGAAGGTGGATGCCCAGACAGGATCCATCACCTTTTCTTCGGATGTGCTTTTCCGCTATAACAGCGCTACCCTGACCAGCGACAGCAGGAAGACGCTCAAAGAGATTATTCCCATGTATCTGGATGTGTTGCTGCAGGATCAGTTTCGGGGGTATATTGCCGAGATCATTATTGAAGGCCATACAGACACGGACGGGGGATATCAGAGCAACATGGAACTGTCCTATGAGCGTGCAAATGCCGTGGCGGATTTCTGTCTGGATAAGAGAAACGGGCTTACGGAGACGGAGATTGAGCAGTTACAGAAAATCCTCACGGTAAACGGCAAGTCCTGGAGCAGTCCGGTCTACAAAAAGGATGCTTCCGGGAATGCGCTGGAGGAAGTGGATATGCCTGCTTCCCGGCGTGTGGAAATAAAATTCCGGCTGAAGGAAGATGAGATGATTGAAAAGATTTCAGGGATTTTAGCCCAGGAATGACAGAGAAAAATTTTAACAGATAAGAATCAGGCGCAGGATTTACTTTCAGGTAAATCCTGCGCCTGTGTATTTACAATAAGCCGATTCGCGAAGCGTGTCGGCGTTTGTTACAATAAGCTGTCTCGCGGAGCGTGTCAGCGTTTGTTACAATAAGCTGTCTCGCGGAGCGTGTCAGCGTTTGTTCTTCCCACAACGGACAGATGTCCCGGTAAGGGGCAGTGACTGATAGCTATTTACAAGTGATGGTTTATGAGGTAGAGTGTATAAATAAGGATAAAATTATGAAAATAAAACAAAATGAAAAGAGAAAGAGGAGGCCAGGAAAATGAAACCATTGGTACTTGTTTACAAAAAATGCAGCACCTGCCAGAAGGCTTTAAAATGGCTGGATGAAAACAAAATTGATTATGAGGAGCGGGCCATCAGGGAGGACAATCCCACCGTCGAGGAACTAAGGCAGTGGCACAGGAAAAGTGGTCTGCCTCTAAAACGTTTTTTTAACACCAGCGGCAATCTTTACAAGGAATTACAGCTCAAGGATAAACTGGCGGATATGACAGAGGAGGAACAGTTAAAGCTGCTGGCTACTGACGGGATGCTGGTGAAGCGTCCTCTTTTGGTGACGGAGGATTATGTATGCCCCGGTTTTAAGGAAGAAAACTGGAAATCCCACATTTGACTTATTGACAGGGAATTATTATAATAAAACGGTATATGTGTAAAAAGTGTTCATAATGAACCGTTTATAATGGAAAGAAGGAATCAAAATGACAAAAATTGATATTGTTTCAGGATTTTTAGGAGCAGGGAAGACCACACTGATTAAAAAACTGCTGGCGGAAGCACTGGGGGATACCAGGGTGGTCCTGATTGAAAATGAATTTGGGGAGATAGGAATTGACGGCGGATTTTTAAAGGAAGCCGGCATTGAGATCAAGGAGATGAACTCTGGCTGTATCTGCTGCTCTTTGGTAGGGGATTTCGGCACCTCCCTTAAGGAAGTCATGAAAACCTATGAGCCTGAAAGAATACTGATCGAGCCTTCGGGAGTAGGCAAACTCTCTGATGTGATGAAAGCAGTGCAGGACGTCATAGACACAAAGGAGGTGGCGTTAAACAGCGCGGTGGCAGTGGTGGATGCCTCCAAGTGTAAAATGTATATCAAAAATTTCGGGGAATTTTTCATCAATCAGATTGCCTATGCAGGTACCATTATTTTAAGCCGTACAGGAAATATTTCAGAAGATAAACTGAATAAATGCATAGATCTTATCAGAGAGCATAATAAACAGGCTACTATTGTCACCACTGTATGGGAGGAACTGGACGGAAAAGATATTCTGGCGGCCATAGAGGGCGCTAAGGATTTAGAAGCGGAAATGATGGAGGAACTGAAAGCCCATAGAAATAAAGAAGAGGAACACCATCACCACCATGAGCATCATCACGAAGGAGAGGGCCATGAGCATCACCATGAAGGGGCGTGTCATGAGCATCACCATGAAGGAGAGGGCCATGAGCATCATCATGATGAAGAATGCCATGGACATCATCACGGTGAAGAAAGCCATGGACATCATCATGATGAAGGCGGCCATGAACACCATCACCATGAGGGAGAAGAGCATGGGCCGGACTGTACCTGCGGATGTCACGACCATGCCCATGGGCATCACCATGCGGATGAGGTCTTTACCAGCTGGGGAATGGAAACGCCTGCGGCATATAGTAAGGAGGATATTGCCCGTATTCTGGAAGAACTGGAAAAGGAAGGGGAGTATGGATTTGTCCTTAGGGCAAAGGGAATGGTCCCCGGTGCGGACGGCGGATGGGTATACTTTGATTATGTGCCCGGGGAGAGCAATGTGCGCGGGGGAAAACCGGATGTGACCGGAAAATTCTGTGTTATTGGTTCCGGGCTGAAAGAAGATAAGCTGGAAAAGCTTTTTGAAAAGTAAAAGAGGATAGAAAGAAGGTACGGGATGAAACCTGTTTATATCGTTAACGGCTTTCTGGAGAGCGGGAAAACCGAATTTATCAACTACACATTGAACCAGCCATATTTCCGCATCAAGGGGAGGACCCTGCTTATTGTCTGTGAGGAAGGGGAGGAAGAATACGATGACAAACTCCTGAAAAAGAGTGCCACGGACATTGCTTTCATTGAGGAAGAAGGAGATTTCAATTCTTCCAGTCTGATAGAAATGGAAAAGAAGTACAAGCCAGAGCGGATTATCATTGAATATAACGGCATGTGGAATTATAAAAACATGAAACTTCCTTTCCATTGGGCGGTAGAGCAGCAGATTACCATAATCGACGCCTCCACCTTTCCCATGTATTTTACAAACATGAAATCCCTTCTTGCCGAAATGCTACGGAAATCAGAGATGATCATTTTTAACCGCTGTGACGGCGTGGAGGATCTAAGCTCTTATAAGAGAAATGTAAAGGCTATCAATCAGCAGGCGGAAATTATTTTTGAAGATTCCCAGGGGGAAGTGAACCAGATTTTCGAGGACGACCTGCCCTACAGTCTGGACGATGCTGTTATTGAGCTGGACAATGAAGGTTATGGAATCTGGTATCTGGACAGTCTGGACAATCTGGAACGCTATATAGGAAAGACTGTGCAGTTTACAGCGATGGTTTTAAAGCCAAAAGATTTCCCCACAGGATATTTCGTGCCCGGACGCATGGCCATGACCTGCTGTGCGGATGATATGGCATTTCTGGGATTTGCCTGTGAATATGAGAAATGTGGCGGATTGAAAGAGAAACAGTGGATAAAAATCACTGCCAGGGTGGAGAAGGAATATTTTGCAGATTACGGCGGTGAAGGCCCTGTACTGAAAGCGGTTCTGGTGGAACAGACCAAAGCGCCTAAAGAGGAAGTCATCAGCTTTATATAAAAGAGGGAAGCGGTATGCAGCAGTATACACTGATTCAATGGTTATTTTTCTTTTATTTTTACTGTTTTTTCGGGTGGATTTTTGAATCCACCTATGTTTCGGCCAAAAGCAGAAAGTTTGTGAACCGGGGATTTATGCGGGGGCCCTTTCTGCCCATATACGGAAGCGGCGCTATTATGATGCTGGTGGTTTCCATGCCCTTTCAGGACAATATTCTGCTGACTTATATAGCAGGCTGTATTGGCGCCACGGCGCTGGAACTGGCAACAGGGGTAATCATGGAAGCACTGTTCAAAGTGCGGTACTGGGATTATTCCAGCCAGAAATTCAATTATAAGGGGCATATATGCCTGTCCTCTACCATTGCATGGGGATTCCTGACCATATTGATGACGGGATTTGTGCACAGAGGCGTGGAAAAAGTGATTCTTACAATCCCATACATGGCAGTCACGGTCATTACAGTGGCTGTGACCGTATACATAATCATTGATTTCACTCTTTCCTTTAAGGCAGCTATGGATCTGCGGGATATCCTTATTGGTCTGGAGAAAGCGAAAGAGGAGATGGAGCGCATACAGAAGCGTCTGGATGTGATCATTGCCGTAGTCAATGACGAGAGGGAGACTTACCGCCAGGAAAGAAACATGCGGATAGATGAACTGATGGAGAACATAGAAGGGACATTCAGTTCCCTGAAAGAGCGGATCAAAGTCAGTCCTTCTGATTTCATGGAAGAGGTGCGGGAAGAGATTGCCGAACTGCGAAGCAGGTACTCCATAGAAAAAGAACACCGCCGCCAGTTCAGACGGCTGAAAGATTTCTACCAGAGAAGCATCATCAAGGGGAATCCGACCATGTATTCCAAACGCTTTGGCGAGGCTTTGGAGGAATTAAAGAAAGCTGCGCAGGAGCGGAGAAAAAATAAATGATTCCGAAAAGGATCCGTTATGCAGATAAGGCATGATCAGCGGACTTTACAAGGGATAAATCATTAAAAGAAAAAGAAAGGATACAAGAAATGAAAAAACAGATTTATGTGGGGATGGCAGTGTTTGCCATTGCTGCCATAGCGTTTCTGGGCGCTTTGACAGGCAGACAGTTTTTGAGCCTGCTGGCAGGGCCGGAGCCGGCAGAGGGTGCTTCCCTGGAACAGATGGAAGGGCAGTATATTACATACAGTGTGGTCCATCCGGTAGCTTCTTTCGTGGAGGAGTATTATTCCGGCGACCAGGACAGAGTTTACAGTATGGCCTATATAGTCTATGATAAGGAGCGCCAGGCGTTTTTAAAGGTGGTGGTCCCGGAGCAGGACAAAGGAGACTTTAACAGACTGCTGGAGGCGGTCAACCGCTCTCCGGAGCTGAAAGAAAGCTGGGGGGACATGCAGGAGAAGGAGGAGCGTCCCATAGACGTGACGGCCTCTCTCATGCGTATAGAGGAATCCGGCCAGATGCGCCAGATCGAGGAGGCGCTTGCAGGATCCGGTTCCTACAGTACACAGGAGATGAATGCGCTTGCCCTCTCGCAGGCTGACTGGTATGTGCTGGCTGACCGGACCGTAGGGGGGATTTCTGTGCCGCATCTTTGGATTTGTGCGGTGGCAGAAGGAATGAGTATTCTGGTTCTTCTCATTTGTCTGCTGCTTTTGGCAAAGAAAGGCGGGACATCCCCGGAAGGAGTCCGTGCCGGCGATGCCGTAGGGCAGCTTATGGAAAAGCAGAAAAGCTGGCTGGTGCCCTGGTGTGAAAAGAGCAGAAACAGGCAGTACAGGCAGGCGGTCCTTTTTTTGGCAGCCGCTATGGCCGGACTATGCGCGCTGGGCTTTTTTGCAGGATATGATGCAAGGGAAGTGATGCTCTGCCATCTTCCTCTCGGGATCACAATTGGAGAGATTTGTACCATCGCTATATTCTTAGGCACGCAGAGCAACGCTAATCCTGATAAGATCCTGAAAGGATGCAGGAAAAATCTGGAGCGTGCCCTCCCCGGAAAGGCAGAGCTGGAGAAAGCAGCCGGGGAACTTCTGGACACCTCACAGGAATGGGCGGTTCTGGAAAAGGGCAAGGAGGAGGCCCGGTATGGAATAGTGGGAGAACATTACTGGATGGTTCTTACTGGAAAAGGAATGGCATCTGTGGCGGAGGCCGGCAGGGTCGGAAAAATTATTTCGGAGACCGTGTCAGGTCAGGTGCGCAGCGGCAAGGTCAGGATGAACTACACCTATTACTCTGTGCAAATCAGCTATAAAGATTCGCAAAAGAAAAAAGGAGACGATGTGGTGATCAACTTTGATGCAGAGGAAACGGCAGGACACTTTATGATGCTGGTACGTAAACGGCTGGGAGATAGGGCAGGAGACATCATAAAGTAGAAAGTGGAAATGCTGCTGTACTTAAAGGAAAGCATATCTTGGACGGAAAAGTGTTTGAAGATAGATTGAAAAATCATGCTGATGCACTAATTTTTCAATCGGCAATTTAAGTCAGAGCCTCAAATATGCCTTGGCCGCAGTCAGAAATTTGAGATTTCCGACGCGTGTCATCGCAGGAAACTGCTCTGACATGGAGGATTAGTATGGTTAAAAAATTACGAATGGGTCAAATCATGGACAGCCTTTGGATCGTTTTGATTTGTCTGGCTCTTAGCGGTTTTATGCTCTATAAGATGGGGCCGGGGCTTATAGCCCTTATAAAGGGACCGGAGCTGCTGACAGCAGAAAAAGATCTGGCAGAGATGGAAGGAAAGTATGTATCGTGGGAAGTGAAATACCCCGTTGATATATATATGGAAACTACCAAAACCACAAAAGTCAACGGTGTTTCCACAGGTACCAAAAAGCACCGTACTTCCTGGCTGGTAATTGATGAGGACAGGGGAATCTGTCTTTCCATTGAAGTTCCGGCAAAACGTTCTAATGAGATGATGGCGCAGTCCAACAAGTTTTTTGCTGCTATGGAGACAGAAACTGATGTGACAGGCAGTGGTGTGCAGGTGGCTGGATCTCTGGAAGTGCTGGAAGGAGAAGAACTGGGGTATTGCAGGCAGGTGGCCGGTTCTTACATGCTGCCAACAGAGGACAAGGTGTACCATATCCGTGACGGAAGCATCCACGGGGAGTCAAAGACCAATATTTATGGGATTTCAGCCATTGGTTCTTTCCTTTTTCTGATTGTCCTGTTTATTATTGTAAAAACCTTAAGAAATTCTGCGAAAAAGCTGATAGACAGGTATCTGGAACAGCACCAGGACGTGACCATGGAACAGTTGGAACAGGACTTCGCCCAGGCACAGGAGATCAACAAAGTGTGGGTAGGAAAGCGGTGGACATTCAGCCCGAAGATGGGACCGGATATGCAGCACCTGCTTTTTGATAATGACCAGCTGATCTGGGTTCACACCGAGTCCGTCCGGAGCGGCAGAAACGTTAACTTTTATGTGCGGTGGAATCTGATTGACGGCAGTGAGCGGCAGGTATCCCTGTCTTCGGAGAAAAAATGCGTCCAGGTTATGGAAAAATATGAACAGTTTGCCCATGTGGTCGTAGGCAACAGCGCAGAATACGGGTATATGCTGCGCAATGACAGAGAAGCATTTTTAAATTTGAAATACAGGAATAAAATGTAAAAATTTGAAAAAATGTATTGACTTATAAGCTCCTTAGTGGTATTATACCAATTGTGGCGTAAGTCAAGCGGAAGTGTCGGAACTGGCAGACGAGCAAGACTAAGGATCTTGTGAGCATTGCGCTCGTGTGGGTTCAAGTCCCATCTTCCGCAGTGGTTAAAAGTGTGGGAAACCTTGATTTTACTAAGGTTTCCCCATTTTTTATTGTTAAAATAATTGGTTACATTTGGTTACACTTTCTTAGTATAAGAAAGTGCTTTTTCATAGGCATCTGCCCTCTTATCCATAGAATTAGTCGGAAACTCATAGTATTTTTCCGTTGTGGCAAAATCTTCATGTCCTGCAAAGACTCGGATTTCCTCATTTGTTAATTGACCAGAAGAAATCAGAAAAGAAATACAGGTTTTTCTGATTTTATGATTAGATTTTTGAGCAGTTCCGATTTTTCTATTTAACTCTCGCAGTACATTGTTAATAGCAAATTCATGGATTCGTTCTCCATTCTCATCTAACAGCAAATATTCGCTTTTAAAACCGCTATTTTGGTTATGCTCCAAAATCATAGCAAGATATCTCTTTGCATCTGCTGATAAATATAATTCCCGTTTCCCCATTTTTGTTTTTGTATGGCTAGAAATTTTATACCCATTCCTATGACAAATATTATTTTTATCAACATAATAGGTTTTTACTTCCTGTCTGTCTATTTTTACAGAGGAATCCGTAAAATCATTTGTCCGTAAAGCAACGAGTTCACCAACTCTTAAAGCAAGTGAGAAGTTCAGGCAAATCGCTAAACAAGCAACATTATGAGTTTTTTTGTAGTGTCGCTCTGCTTCTTCAATAAGCAATTTCGCTTCATCATCAATATATACTTGCTCTGTTACTTCTTTTTTAGGTGGTTCAGTAAACTTTTTACTGGATATTCCATGAACACACCTTGATACATTAGTAGAAACTAATCGTTTTTCCACCGCATAATCCAACAGCATATTTGCCACAGATTTCATTTCCTTATACTTCCTACTGGAAAGTTCATACTTTTTAATCACTTTAAGAAACCATTCTTTAATAATGATTACATCAATGCTTGATATGTCCATGTTCACAATTTCTGAATCAGCATAATAAGTATTCCATACCCACTGTAGTTTGGTTGCATTCGCCTTTGAGGTATCGACTGCCTTATATTTTAGCCACTCTGGATATAAGGCTTTCATTGTTCGAGGATTCTCTTTTTGCTCCTGTATGCCTTTATAATATTTAATTATGCACTTTTCAAGGTCCTCTCTGCATGTTTTGGCAATAATCTTTTTACCATTAGGTTTACTTTCATCGGGCAGTTTTGTTTTATACCGTCCGTCTGTTGCATGCCATATCTTACAGAATTGTTCGTGTTGTTCTAAAATTTCTTTATTCTTCATAATTTCATTTTTTTCCAACACATCAGCTAAATTTATTATACCATGCTTAACAGCCTCTTCAAAGGCCAGTTTTTCTTGAATACTTAAACTCAAACTTCATAGCAAACTCCTCTCCGCACATGTTGTGCATAAAAAATTGAATAGACTTCTCCATTCGATAATATGCATTTTACTATAATAGAGAGATAGTGCAATAGAAAAACTGCACTACCTCAATAAAAATTGCACTACCTAAAAATTTTTATTTTAGAATGGTACAGGAATAGCAAGTTTACCTCTTAAATTGTCAAATCCTTTTAGATTCCACAGTTGTACATAGGAAACCCACTGCACGGAAGAATCTGTTTCAACAGGCGGTTTTACACCAACAGGCCCTTGTTTCATTGCAATAAATCTTTTACCCGTATGCTGATACACAGGTAAAAGTGCTTCTTCATCGCTCGCAGCACATTGATACATTTCCCAAATTCCGCCTGTAAATCGTCTACAAAATGCGGTATATGTTTCAGGATTGTCTGTTTGCTCGTCTACATACTGCTGTTCAAATCGGTTATTACTTGTCAAAATAATAGTATTCGATATGTTAAATTTATTTTCGTATCGGCATGGCAACTTTGTAATCTTGTTATCTAATAGATTCAACATTTGCTGCATGGTTAGCTGGCTGTAAAATTCATCAAACAGAAGAACACTGTTATTTCTGTAATCATCAAATTTCATATCACTTTTTAAATTTGTGATTTGGGATACTTCATCATCCCCAAATTTCCTTTTAATTCCTTCTGTTTTCCCACAACCTGCAGGTCCGCACAAATAATATACCTGTCGATTGACAGAGATACTTGTCTTTCCTTGTGCATTGGTATGTTTAACGACCGAATCACTGTTTATAAATTCATTATATCGTTTCTGCTCGAAAGCGGATAACAATGCTGCCTTATGTGTTGTTGCGAAATGAATATCCCATGCTATCACTTCTTCCCACGAATCAAAATTCTCTAAAACATAGTCCAGTTTATCTTGTGAGGACATATTAAATTCAATTTCTTTTCTATAACCTTTTAAATGCTTGAATGGTTCAAAACTACCTAATTCCTGCATAGGCTTTACTACTGTATGCGACTTTTCTTTCCCTTTAAACAACATACCAACAGGCTTTTCTATGTACTGCCTTGCTTCCGCAGGAGAGCCATACCGCCTGTCTATATGCGCCCCTGTCAGCCTCTTTTGAATTGTGCTGAACCTAACTTTATTATCCAATTCCATGTAAAGGTGCATGTGCTTTTTGTTATTGTCGCTTATTTCTTCATCCCAACAGGCATATAATATTTTAAATTCTTTTTGTATGAAATCCGCTATGTTTTCATAATTTAAGTTTAAATCTGTCATAGCTTTTTCGCCAATCACTATAAACCAAGATTTAGAACGATAGCCAGAACCATAATTGTGTCCTTTCGCCAGTTCATTTTCTAATGTTGTAGAAGTTAATACTTCTTTAGTTTCAATTTTCTCCATATTATTTCTTTCCTTTCTTCTTTTATCATTCAAGCAAGAATGGTACTTTTGCGGTCCCGGTGGTACTTTTTAAAAAAAGTACCACCAGACCGCTACCTCTATTTGCTTGCTCAACCCTTGAAAATGCTTGATCTTTAAAAGAGTGGTGCGGAACTTTTGGTGACCGCCCTAAGGTAATACTGACCTTAGAGCGGTAGTCAGCATTTCTAGTGGTTTGTACTATGATAGATTCTGTTTTTCCCCAATATTTTGAAAAATGGAATGATCAAACTAAAGCAGTACAAATATATTCTTTCATCAGTTCAAATCTGTTCGCTCCATGTCCTAAATTAGCAGAAACCTTTGACATAGCCTCTTTAACAGATAAACCGTTCTCACGATACTCTTTATATTTTTGTGTTGCGTATGCCTTTCTGCAAGTATGGAAAGCACCGTTTTGAATTGGAATATTATTTTTCTTAATTTCTCTTCTGAAAGCCTGTTCCAAAGACTGATGCTGAATATGGAAGATTCTTCCTTGCTCCCTTTCTTTTATCTGCTCTAAAATCTGTTTTTGCTTTTCTGTTTCCGCTAGAATGAAGCGGCTTCTTTTCCCTTTGCTGTCTATAATGGAAATACCATTGCTTTTGATATCTTCAAATTTCAGCTTTGCACATTCCGCAGCTCTTAACCCGAAATGATAAGATAGGGTAAGTGCTTTTTTCAGATTTTGGTTACTTGTACTCTTTATAAGTATTTTAAAGTCATTTTGCGATAACATAACATTTCTTATTTTTCCACCGCCATTTTTGCAACTTGTAGGAATCACATCACAATGATATGTAACATTGCAGTGATATTTTGCATTAACACACTTTTCCAATTTCGAGAATAAAGAATTAAATTGATTCAAAGTTAGTTGACTGCAATTTCTTGTTTTGGAATTTAAAAAAGCTTGTATATGTTCTGTACCTATTTCATTTGCTTTATGTATCTCTGGATATGATTCTCTCATAAAATTGGCAAAATTAGCTGATAAATCTATAAGGTTACTTCGTGCCGAGTAGGAATAAATCTTATCTGTATTTCTTATCCCGTTTGCTTTATCCGCATGTTTATCCATATTTTCTTTGAAACTATTGTTAATTGCTTGCAAAAACTGATATTTTAAATTTCTTCTTGCCATTTTCCCCCTTTCTGCATAAGCATTAAGGAGCGTTCCGCTCCTTAATGCTTACACCCTACACATATTATAATAATAAAAAGCAGATTGCTCCGTACATTTTCAGACTACTTCTGCCGCACCGATACAGGCACAGCCTAAATGGAATCCCCAACAACACGATAGGATTCATTCCCCATTACAGGGACAAAACTTGTATACCACCCCTTTCTGTATAATACCCATACCACCCATTACAAAAACAGACTGTCCTGCAAAGGATCAGCCTGCCTCTTTATGGGTGTTATACAATCTGAATTGCCTTGTATAACACTTTATTCAATGAAGAAATAAAATGGATTGGCAATTCATAAACCAGACTTCCCTGTTTATCAATTTACCTTTTCTATTACAGTCACAAATATGTAACTGTCCTTTATATCTTGATGATATATTATATTCTAAACGGAGAATAGAAATATCATTCAAAAAAAATGTATGATTCCATATAAAAATATGATATCATTAAGTTGACAAACGGGATTTGTGGGAGGAAAATATGAAAGCTGAAAGGTGTGTTAAGGAGTCTTTTGTTGTGATAGGAAAAGTGGGTTCAACTTTAGACGGAGAGGGTTTTATTCAAAGATTATGGGATGATGCAAATTCTCACTTTGGAGAAGTTCAACATTTGGCTAAGAAAGATGCGAATGGAAATATTAGCGGTATTTGGGGTGCTATGTCTGATTTTTCGCACTCATTCAATCCGTGGGAAGATTTTAACAAAGGACTCTATCTTGCTGGGGTAGAATGCAGGGAGGATGCAGAAGCCCCCAACGGTTGGACAAAATGGATTATTCCTGGCTATGAATATATTTATATAGAATGTGAAAATGATTCTACCTTTTCAGAGGCAATAAAATATCTGGAAGATAATGCTATTCCATTAGTAGGAGCAGTCCATGATTTTACTTGTCCACAGACAGGGAAGAATTATATGTTTTTTCCAATTAGAAAGCTATAAATAAATTCTAATTTGTTGGATAAAAGCATAAACAAGAGGTTGTTAGAAAAAAACTGTCTAACAACCTCTGCAACAATTATCTTTCGTAAAAACTTGTAAACTGTTTGCTTCGCAAATTTTTTCTTTCAGAAAAAACAGGCAGTTGACAAATTGGTTACACTCGATTAGCTGATGTGCGGAAAGCTCCTTTCTATGAGAGTTTGCGGTGTAGGGAAATTCGTTCAAGTCCCATCTTCCGCAGTGGTTAGAAAGTGTGGGAAACCTTAATTATACTAAGGTTTCCCTATTTTGTTTGCCCAGCATGGGCAGTAATCTAACGGGTGAAAGTCCCGAGTGTGCCTAGGCAACGGTAAACGGTAGATAGTGAGTACCTATACAAAACCGGAGCAAACCTGTATGATAGAAACAGATTTGCTCCAGTCTTTATTTCACTTCATTTTTACCAGGCTTGCGGCAGTTCTCCGGCAGGCTTGGCGACCAGGGGAGCAGGTCACCCAGAAAACTGCGGTCTGTATCATCCAGATGCTTCGGGATCTCGGTAAGCAGACATTCAAAATAGTCATACGGTTTCAGATTGTTTGCTTTTGCAGTTTCCGCAATGCTGTAGATGATAGCGCTGGACTTTGCTCCGGCAATGGTGTCGATCATCACCCAGTTTTTCTTGCCAATGCAGAACCCGCGGATGGACTGCTCCGCAGCGTTATTGTCCATCGGCACTTCACCATCGTCCAGGAATACTTTCAGGTATTTCTCCTGATTCAGAGAATAATTGAAACCTTCCCACGTCTTGCTTTTCTGCGGCACTTTCGGGAGGTTTTCACGAACCCATGTGAAATAAGCCTCCACCAGGGGCTTTACGCTCAGCTGGCGGCGGTTCCTCCGTTCCCCTGCCGGGAGAACCTTTAACTGTTTTTCCTCCCGGTAGATTGCCTGTATCATGGTAAGCGCAAGATACGCGCGGCTGTCCTTCTGCTTCTGCTTAGGCAAAGCCTTCACTGCCTCGTCAAACCTCCGCCTGGCATGGGACCAGCATCCCGCGATCCGCAGGTCTTCCCGTTCGCCTTCAATGGTGTGGCAGACCTGATATCCGTCCGTGACGCATACGCCGTTGAAGTCTTTCAAAAACTCTCTGGGATGGCTGGCATTGCGCGTCTTCTGGTATTCATACAGGACAATCTGGCGTTCTGTGTACATCCGTCCGGTGCGGTATACCCACATGTAGCTTTTTGATCCGGCAGGACGGCCGTCTTTGTTCACCAGCACAGGTGTTTCGTCTGCCTGCAGCACATGATAACTGTATAGTTTTTCATGCAGGTAATCATAGAGAACAGCGAGGTATCTGTCTGCACATTGAATTGTCCAGTTTGCCATGTTCTGTCTTGAGATATGCAGACCATAACGCTCAAATTCCTGCTCCTGGCGGTAAAGAGGGACGGCATTGACATACTTTGCGTTCATCACTGCCGCCTCAAGAGACGGGGACACAAGGCTTCCCCTTAATAAAGTCTGCGGATGCGGTGCCTTGACGACCTCTTCCGTTTCCTTCCCGGCGTACACTTTTACATGGTGTTCTTCCACCTCAATCTTTGCCGGGGTAAAGCGGTACCTGCGGTATACCTCATCCGGGAGTTGTTTCCAGCCGTCTTTTCCAAATTTATCTTCCAGCTCCC
>Ga0224740_10221_pt1 | contig 15629 bp, 12 predicted proteins | sample LIM_E_Water_Bulk_FD_161634 | JGI IMG/M metagenome (GOLD analysis project Ga0224740, IMG submission 161634) | Enriched cells from gastrointestinal tract of the lab mouse from Pacific Northwest National Laboratory (PNNL), Richland, Washington... | ecosystem: Host-associated > Mammals > Digestive...
CATAGGAGTCTAGATTGACCAGATTACGGAATTCTAAAACCTGTTCCTTCAATTCTTTCATCTGGGTTTCCACCCGGTGGGATTCCTCTGTGTGGAATTCCGCCCGAAGCTTTTTGGAAAAGCTTTTTCCTTCCCGCTCTATTTTTTCCATGCCCGCCTTAAGCCTGCTGCCGGAAAGCAGCATCTCTCCGGCCGGATAAATGGAAATGGAGGAAAGCTTTTCTATAGAACGCTGGCTTAAAACATCAAAGCTGCGGATGGAGTCCACCTCGTCTCCCCAAAGTTCAATACGATAGGGGTTCTCCTCTGTCAGATCAAAGATATCTATGATACCTCCCCTGATTCCGAACTGCCCCGGCGCTTCCACCTGGTAATTCTTCTCATATCCCATTTCTACAAGGCGTTCCCCAAGCTTTCCAACATCTATCCGGCTTTTACCGTCAATTTTTAAAATGTGCTCTTTCCATGCAGAAAGAGGGATCTGGGGCGCCATAAGGCTGCTGAATGTGGTAACCACCGTTACTGGTTTTCCCTCCAGCATACGCCTTAAACATTTAATCCGCTCCGCCACAAGCTGGTTTCCATGAATATCCGCCTGATAAAAAATAAGATCCTTGGCCGGATAGGAGGTTACGTTTCTGTCATAGAAACGGTAGTCCTCCATCAGCTCCTTTACCCTCAAATCGCTGAATGTAACGATAAGTTTATTTTTAAGATCTTCTCCCAGCCCGTATACCATATGGAGCTTCTGTGACTCCACACATCCGCTCAGGGATACGCAGGTACTGCCCCTGCGTATCTTTTTCTTGATTTCTTCAAATTCCCCCCATTCTTCCAGAGGTGCCGTTAATGCTCTCATGCAAATTTTCCCTCACACGTTTATACTTGATATTATTTTTCCGCAGGATTCTTCCTGTTAAATTCGTTCATTGCCCGCTCTGTCTCCCCTGCCAGCATCATTTCTGCTGCCGCCACGGCTTTTTCCAGACCTTCTTTCATTAGAGGCGCTTCTTCTTTATTAAAATGCCCCAGAACATAATCCGCCAGGTCATACCCTTTTGGTTTTTCTCCCACGCCGATCCGTATCCTGTGGAAATTTTCCGTGCCCAGATGCCGGATAATATCCTTAAGGCCGTTATGGCCGCCTGCGCTTCCTCTTTTCCGCACCCGCACCTGTCCCGGCGGAAGGGAAATATCATCCGATATCACGATCAGCTCCGTTTCCACATCTATTTTATAATAATCAGTCAGGGGCCTGATGCTCTCACCGCTTGCATTCATGAAGGTAAGCGGCTTTGCCAGAATCACCTTCTGCCCATTTATCATTCCTTTTCCCAGCATTGCCTTGTGTCTGATGTCCATTACCGTAATATTATATTTATCTGACAGTGCATCAATCATTGCAAAACCAATATTGTGTCTCGTATTATCATATTCTCTTTTAGGATTTCCAAGTCCTGCTATCACAAACATTTTATTCCACACGCCTTTCCCTACGGGTTCCTTCATATTAAATGCCGCAAAAGTGCTACCCTGCCATCATAGCATATTTTTTCAGCAAAAAAAAGAGCAAAGCCTGCGCTTTGCCCTTCCATTACAAACCCTGCCACACTTCGGCAGTGTCTGCTGCTGTTTTTCTGTTACTGTTCATGCCATTCACAGTAGCATACCGCTATTCTTCCTCGTCCGGTTCCAGCAGTGCATTATGATATTTTTCTAAAATAATTTCCTGTATCTTCTCTCTGGTAGAAGAATTAATTGGATGGGCGATGTCCCTGTATTCTCCATCTGCTGCCTTTTTACTGGGCATTGCAATGAACAGCCCCTTATCCCCTTCTATTACTTTAATATCATGTATCACAAACTCCTCGTCAATCGTAATAGATACAATGGCGCGCATTTTGCCCTCTTTTGTTATCTTTCTCACACGTACATCTGTAATCTGCATTTTCAGTCCCCCTTAGCTAGAACTTTTTTGCTTACCCATCAGATCACGTATCTGTCATTTCTCTCCAATACAATCTTAATGCCGTCAGTACCTGCATGATAGGAGTTGGCCCTGATTGTATCGCGGCTTTCAACGATACAGTTCTCAATGTGGGTATTGTCTCCAATGTAAACATCATTTAAAATAATAGAATTTTTAATGTAGCAATTGTTTCCAATATAAGCCTTCTTAAATACTACGGAGTTTTCCACGACTCCGTTAACGATACAGCCGCTGGAAATAAGGCTGTTCCGGATCTGCGCCCCTACGTTATACTTAGCCGGCGGCAGGTCCTCCACCCGGGAATAAATGTCTGGATACTGCTTAAAGAAATAATCTCTTGTCTCAGCCTTTAAGAAATCCATATTTGCGTCGAAATAGTCCTCCACTGTCGCAATATTCTTCCAGTATCCCTTCATCTTGTACCCATAGATCCGTTTTATATTCTTATAACGGACCAGCACATCCTTTACAAAATCATACCGGTCTTCTTCCGCACACTTTTCGATCATCTCAATAAGCTGACGCCTTCTGACCACATAGATACCGCAGGAAATGGTGTTGGATTTTGCAACAACGGGCTTCTCCTCGAAATCCTCAATGCGGCTTTCCTCATTCATTTTGATCGTTCCGAATCTGTCCACATTCACGTTAGAACCCATATCCTTGCATACCACGGTGATATCCGCTTTCTTAGCGATATGGTATTCCAGCACTTTATTGTAATCCAGCTTGTATACGCCGTCGCCGGACGCAATTACAACGTAAGGCTCATGGCTGTTTTTGAGGAAGGAAAGGTTCTGGGCAACTGCGTCTGCCGTGCCCCTGTACCAGGAATTGCTCTCCGCCGTAACCGCCGGGGTAAACACATACAGACCTCCCTGTTTGCGTCCAAAATCCCACCATTTGGATGAATTTAAGTGCTCATTGAGACTTCTGGCATTGTACTGGGTAAATACTGCCACTTTCTGTATATGGGAATTTGTCATGTTGCTCAGTGCAAAGTCAATGCTCCGGTAACTGCCTGCAATAGGCATTGCACACACTGCCCTTTTTTGGGAAAGTTCCTTCATCCTATAACTGTTTCCGCCCGCTAATACGATACCAATTGCTCTCACTTTTCATCACCTGCCTTAATTAATGTTTTTCCGCTTGCAAGATAGTTATCCGGATAATCCTCTGGCGATGTCTGCCCAAATATGCAGGTATTCTTTCCTACCGTTATTCCATCCGGCAAAACGCTCTTTTCTCCTATTGTCACCATGCCGCTGTCATAAATGCTGGGGTCTGTCTCATTGGGCACTTCTTCGCCATACCCCAGTCTGACCTGATTCCCGACCTTCACATTTTCTGCCACAATTGCCTTGTAAAGTTCGCAGCCGTCCCCAATAGAAGTATTATTCATGATAATGGAATCCCGGACAACAGTATCCTTCCCGATGGTCACGCCGCAGCCAATAACGGAATTGTATACCTTTCCGTAAATATCTGCGCCCTCCCCTATGATGCTTCTCTCGATCACCGAATCATCAGCGATATACTGGGGCGGAAGGCTCTCGCTCTTGGTATATATCTTCCAGTATTCCTCATAAAGGTTAAATTCAGGCACAATGTCAATCAGCTCCATATTTGCCTGCCAGTAAGAGCTTAAGGTCCCCACATCCTTCCAGTATCCGTTAAACTCATAAGCGTAAAGCGGATACCCTTTCCCGTGGCAGTAAGGAATCACATGTTTGCCGAAATCCAGCCTTGGCTGCTGCGCGTTTTCCAGAAGCGCCTCTTTTAAGGTCTTCCAGTTAAATATGTAAATTCCCATGGATGCAAGATTGCTCCTGGGATTAGCGGGCTTTTCTTCAAAATCGGTTATTTTTCTCTCATTGTCCGTAATCATGATGCCGAACCGTTTCGCCTCTTCCATGGGAACAGGCATGACCGCAATGGTGACTTCCGCCCCCTTCTCCTTATGGAAATCCAGCATGACTTCATAATCCATTTTATATATGTGATCTCCGGAAAGTATCAGAACATATTCCGGATTATAGCTTTCCATGTAATCCAGATTCTGGTATATGGCATTAGCCGTGCCGGTGTACCATTCGCTGTTGGCGCTTTTTTCATAGGGCGGAAGAACCGTCACACCGCCTATATTTCTGTCCAAATCCCAAGGAATGCCGATCCCTATGTGGGTATTCAGGCGTAAAGGCTGATACTGTGTCAAAACACCAACGGTATCCACTCCCGAATTGATGCAGTTACTTAATGGAAAGTCAATGATACGGTACTTTCCCCCAAAGGATACTGCCGGCTTGGCCACCTTTGACGTGAGCACCCCCAGCCTGCTTCCCTGACCACCCGCTAACAACATGGCAATCATTTCTTTTTTAATCATGTCCTCACCTCTTACAAGTATTTTTGTATCTATAACGATTTGATACAGGTACCATTTATAAAATGTATGAATAGTATACCATATATTAACTCAAAAGTGAATATTTTTTACAATTATATTCGAAAACAATCCGCTTTTTATGTTACTTTTTTACAATCTTTTGCATAAGTAAAACATCATTCCCCATGGTTTTTACTACATTTTGTGTCTGTATCCCGGTTCCATACGCTTATTTTGTTAAAAATGCCATTGGTTTTTATTGTGTAATTATATATAATTAAGTCAAAACTAATAAAAACGGAGGATTTTTTCATGTACCAATTAGACTTCAACCATCCCATCCATATATATTTCATCGGAATCGGCGGCATCAGCATGAGCGGTCTTGCTGAAATCCTTCTGGAAAAAGGCTTTACCGTTTCCGGCTCCGATGCAAAAGAATCTTCCCTGACCCGGGCGCTGTGCCAGAAGGGCGCGCAGATCCATTACGGCCAGAAAGCAGAAAACATAAATAAAAAAATTGACCTTGTGGTTTATACCAGCGCCATCCACCCTGACAATCCGGAATTTACCGCCATGAAAGAAATGGAGATTCCCTCCCTGACCAGAGCCGAACTGCTCGGACAGATGATGAAAAATTATGAATTTCCCGTTGCCGTCAGCGGCACCCACGGAAAAACCACCACTACCTCCATGATTTCCGAAATCCTTCTTGAGGCGGATACAGACCCTACCCTTTCCATCGGCGGCATATTAAAGGCCATCGGCGGAAACATACGCATCGGCAGATCCGGCTACTTTGTCACGGAAGCCTGCGAATATACCAACAGCTTTTTAAGCTTTTTCCCCAAAATAGGAATTATATTAAATATAGAAGAAGACCACCTTGACTTTTTTAAGGACATTGACGACATACGCAATTCCTTCCGCCGCTTTGCACGGCTCCTCCCTGCAGACGGGGTCTTAATAATCAACGGGGAGATTCCCGAAGTAAACACGGTGCTGGAAGGGCTGTCCTGCCGCGTCATAACCTATGGAAGTTCGGATGCCTTTGATTACCATCCCGAAAATATCCGCTATGACGAAAACGGATGCGCTGGTTTCCTTCTCGTGAAAAAGGACGGCTCCAGGGAAGAAATCATCTTAGGCGTCCCCGGTGAACACAATATTTACAATTCTCTTGCGGCCATTGCCCTTGCAGACTATTTTTCCATCAGTTCCACGGCCGTAAAATCTGCCCTTGCCCATTTCCACGGCACCGACCGCCGCTTTGAGTACAAAGGCAGTTTGAACGGAACCATTATAATAGATGATTATGCACATCATCCCACAGAAATTACTGCTACTTTAACTGCGGCTGCAAATTATCCCCATCAATCCTTATGGTGCGTATTCCAGCCCCACACATTTACCCGCACCAAAGCTTTTATGAAAGAGTTTGCCAAATCCCTTTCTCTTGCAGACCACATTGTGCTGGCCGATATTTTTCCTGCCAGGGAAACCGACAATTTAGGCATCAGTTCAAAGACTCTGCTTGAGGAAATCAAATCATATGGAAAAGACTGCCACTATTTTCCTTCTTTTCAGGAAATAGAAAACTTTCTCAAAAAAAATTGTGCCCCCGGTGACTTGTTGATAACTATGGGCGCCGGAGACGTTGTAAATATTGGGGAAAACCTTTTAAAACAATAACTGTCCACATTATCCACATATTTTCATGCCGGAGTCTTCCGAAAATATGTGGATATTTTTCCGCTCCAAACCAGATTATTTTCCAGCATTTTACATGTTTTTTTCTCCCCCGGCTTCTCATGGCAGCCAGAATATCCACATTGTCCACACTATCCACAAAACCCTCAATCCCTTGAAAATACTGGACTTTTTGAAATTTTCCCTATTCCTTTTTGCCGGTGCTTATGCTATAATTCAATTTGCTTTCAATTCGTGAAAATAATATGCAAGGGGGTGACTTTATGGGTCACTTTAAAATTTATCAGGAAAACTATGCTGATGTAACTGTTGTGTCCAACATTTTCATAGACCAGTATATGAAAGATGCCAACGACGCCCAGTTAAAAATATACCTGTATCTGCTTCGGGTCATGGGCGCCGGACTGTGCACCAGTGTTTCGGATATTGCAGACCAGTTCAACCATACGGAAAAGGACGTGGTCAGGGCTCTTAAATATTGGGAAAAGAACCGCCTTTTATCTTTGGAATATGACGATGGGAAAAATATTTCCGGCATCCGTCTTCTATCCATTGCCAAAACCCCCATAAAGGATGTCCACCCTCTTGCTTCCGTGGTCCAGCTTCCTGCCAAAAATGAAGCGCCTCCTGCAAAAGCAGATTTGTCCAAGCCCGTTTACAGCCTCGACCAGTTAAAAGAATTCCAGAACAATGAGGAGACAGCCCAGATTATTTTCGTGGCAGAGCAGTATATCGGCAGGCCCTTAAGTCCTTCCGAAATCAACACCATCCTCTTTTTCTCGGACAAGCTTGGATTTTCCGAGGACTTAATTGATTATCTGATCCAATACTGTGTAGGCCGTGAGAAGAAGGATTTCCGGTACATAGAAAAGGTTGCTTTAAGCTGGGCGGAGGCAGGCATCACCACCCCCGGCCAGGCGTCAAAGCTTGCGGGCAAATATGACAAAATTGTCTATGACATCATGAAAGCTTTAGGCAAGCCGGGCACGCCCACCAAAGCGGAGGCTGGATTTGCCACCAAATGGACAAAGGAACTGGGATTTGCCAAAGAGATTATTTTAGAAGCATGCAGCCGTACCGTTATGGCTACAGACAAGCACCGCTTTGAATATGCGGACAGCATTTTAAGCAGCTGGGCCAAAAAGAATGTACGCATCAAGGCCGATATCAGCGCCCTTGATGAAGCTTATGCCAAAAATAAATCCTCCGCCCCCAGGTTACAGAACACTTCCTCCGGGCAGTTTAACCAGTTCATGCATACAAATTATGATTTTGAGGCGCTGGAAAAAGAAATCCTGAGCAATTAAAGCACAGCCGTAAGGAGAATTCACTGTGGCACTGACTAACTCTCAATATGACGCAATTATGCGTGAATATGAATACAGACAAAACAGAAACAGGCACCTGCTTGATGAGCGCACTGCATTTATCTACAAAAACGTGGACGGTTACCGGGAATTGTCTGAATCCATTGCTGCCATATCCGTTTCCCAGGGCAGAAAACTGTTAGAGGGCGACGACTATGCTCTGGAGGATCTAAGAACTTCCTTACGCAGCCTTTCTTCCATGAAAGACCAGCTCCTTACAGGCGCCGGCTATCCGGCTGATTACCTGGCCCCCATTTACGACTGTCCTGACTGTAAGGATACCGGATATATCAACGGCGTGAAATGCCACTGTTTCAGGCAGGCAGTCATTGACCTGCTCTACGAACAGTCAGGTATCCGGGACATGCTGGAAAAAGAAAATTTCAGTATGCTTTCTTATGACTATTATCAGGGAGAAGACCTTGAGCGTTTTGGAAAAACCGTAAATGCATGCAGAAATTTCATAAAAACTTTCGATACAGACTATCAAAATTTATTCTTTTATGGTACAGTGGGTACGGGCAAATCTTTTTTGTCGGGCTGCATTGCCAAAGAGCTGATAGAAAGCGGCCACTCCGTTATTTATTTCAGCGCGGTCGGGCTTTTTGAAACCATATCCAGAAATATGTTTGATTATAAATATAAAGAAGATGCTTTAAGTCTGGGAGGGGATCTGCGGGACAGCGATCTGCTGATCATCGACGATTTAGGAACTGAATACCATAAATCCACAGCTCCTTCCGTGTTGTTTTCCCTTTTGAACCAGCGGCATCTTTGCAAAAAATCTACCATCATCTCCACCAACCTGTCTTTGGAAGACCTGCTAAACCGCTACTCAGACCGGGTATTTTCCCGGATAACAAATCAATACAGTATCTGCAAATTTACCGGACCTGACATCCGGACCTTAAAAAAAAGACTGCAAAACAGAAAGTGAGGTACTTTATGTCCCAGCGCGAAGAAAAAAGAAATTTGGAAACGATACCCGTAGGATCCCTTGGCATCATTCCTTTAGAGGGGTGTAAGTCTCTCGGCCAGAAGGTAGACGACTATCTGGTAAGATGGCGTACCGTCCGTGAAAGCGAACACAAAGAAAGCCTTGCATTTGCCGGATACCAGAGAGATTCTTACATTTTAAAGGCCAAAGTCCCCCGTTTCGGCTCCGGCGAGGCCAAAGGAATGATTCTTGAATCTGTCCGCGGCACAGATCTGTACCTTCTCGTAGATGTAGCCAACTACAGCCTGACTTACTCCCTGTGCGGCCATGAAAACCATATGTCCCCGGACGACCACTATCAGGATTTAAAGAGGATCATCGCGGCTGTAGGCGGAAAAGCGCGGCGCATCACTGTTATCATGCCTTTTCTTTATGAAAGCAGACAGCATAAAAGAACGGCCAGGGAATCCTTGGACTGTGCCCTTGCCTTACAGGAAATGGTGCATATGGGTGTGGACAACATCATCACTTTCGACGCCCACGATCCCAGAGTCCAGAACGCCATCCCCCTGCACGGATTTGAAACCGTACAGCCTGCGTACCAGTTTATCAAAGGTCTGTTAAAGCATGTAAAGGATCTGCAGATCGATTCCAACCACATGATGGTGATCAGCCCGGACGAGGGCGGCATGAGCCGGGCAATCTATATTGCCAACGTGCTCGGCCTTGACATGGGCATGTTCTATAAGCGCAGGGACTATACCCGCGTGGTAAACGGCCGAAATCCTATTGTAGCCCACGAATTCTTAGGCTCCTCTGTGGAAGGCAAGGACATGGTCATTATTGACGATATGATTTCTTCCGGGGAAAGTGTTCTTGAGGTCGCTACCGCCCTGAAAGAACGCAAAGCACGCAAAATTTTCATCTGCGCCACCTTTGGGTTATTTACCAACGGTCTGGACCGCTTTGACAAGGCCTATGAAAACGGCATCATTGACAGGGTGCTCACGACCAATTTGATCTATCAGACCCCGGAACTATTAGAACGGGAATGGTATATTGACTGCGATATGAGCAAATATATTGCCTACCTGATCGACACCTTAAACCACGATGCTTCCATCAGTGACCTGCTCAACCCCAACGAGCGTATTCAGGAAGTCGTTGCCAAATATAAAAACGGGGAAGTCATTAAATAACTCTCCCAATCCATCAGCAAATTACTACAGCCGGAACGGGTATACCGCTCCGGCTGATTATTACAATAAGCTGTCTCGCAAAGCGTGGCGGCGTTTGTTACAATAAGCTGTCTCGCGGATCGTGGCAGCGTTTGTTTTTAAATCATATTGTATATACATAAAGTACATAGGGTGATTTGTCATTTCTGTATATGCCTGCCAGCGTCAGTCCTTTCTCCTTAGCGTTGGCCAGTTCAATTCTTGAAAAAATATAGCGCCCTCCAAGTTCTTTAAATGCATCCACATCAATATAAATATCCTTGTCGGTAACGCTGTAACTCCGGGAGGCATTGACAATAGACAGATCCGTTCCCGAATACAGATAGGCCCGGGCCCCCCAACTGTCAAAATATTCCCTGCTCTCCTCCACCCGGTCAAGTGCCGGCGCAATAATTCTGCGGAAAGCCTCCTTATAACTCTGGGAATAAAATCCCAGATACCCATCCAGCGTGGCAATCCCGTTATACTCTAAAACCGCCGGATAAAATCCGTACGCCGCGGCCCACTGCCCCTCATATCCGATGTCTTTTTTGGCTTCCTCAAACAGCTCCGCAGAGTAAAATTCCCCAAAATTCAACTGGTCTGTCTGTGCCCCTTTCAGGCATATATATGCCTGGCTAAAGCAGGTGTGGTACAGATCATTATAGCGGGTCCCTGAAAACACAATGATAAACACTGCCCCCAGTGCCAGCAGATTGGCCAGAACCTCTCCTGCCGCCTTTTTGCTGTCATAGAGACGTTTCAGCGCAAAGAAGAAAGCGGCATACCAGACAAACGGGCTGAAAAATACCGTCCGGTTAAACTGCCACCCGGTAAGCGGCGGGCACAGTGCCTCCACAACATTCCTGAAGCCTTCCCAGTAATAAATCCCATACACCACGCTGTTAAAAACAAGCACCAGTGCCAGCAGATTATATACATCGTGGAAAATCCCTTTTATATTTCTGCTCCTGATATAGCTGAAATTCAAATAAAAAAAGTAAAGTACACAGACAGGCAGCACCAGAAAGGTATGTACGCTTTCTGCGTGAAACATCCCTTTGGCAAAAACCTCTCCTACGGTTTTCACAATTTCCCCTGCCGTAAAGCTTCCTGCCTCCATGGTGGTACGGATGGTCACTTCATCCCCCAAAAGCATCGTACCGAACAGCCGGTACTCACAGACAACACAGCCTGCCGCCAGCACAATGACTGCGGCAAGTATCCTTCCGGGAAACTTCCTGTCCTTTGCCCACAGCCAGATAAACGCAGCCGCCATATAGGCCAGGATAAACAGGCCGAAATAAGAAAAGTAAGAAAGAAAGGGATAAAAAAATAATGCCGCATACCATCTTATCCCAGGCTCCCTGTAAATTTTCCTTAAAAGATAAACGGCTAAGGGTATCGATGCAAAAGGGATGCCGAAAGCCGGAAACACATTGAGGATACCGTAGGCAAGCCCGGAAAGATAAACCAGCGGCTTATATCTTTCATACCCTTCCCCCAGCACATCTCCTGCCAGCCAAATGCAGGAAAGCAGCGCAATCACAATTTTAAGCAGATACCCGGCAATATACGCCGGATATGCCGGAAGGATCATGTACAGCATGGTATACAAAGAAAATTCGGCCGGGAGAGTGTCCCTGCTGATCCCTCCAAGGAACGGCACATCCACTCCATGGCGCCAGAAAGTCCCCGTATTTTTCATCATCTGAAATTGGGGAATAAAAAGATCCAGATTGTCGTGAACCGCAATGATACTTTTTTCCCCACAAAGAAAAAATACCAGCCCGGCAGACAGGATAAATCCAAATACAATAAACAAATACCAGTGCGAAACCAGCTTTCTCAACATTCTTCCTCCTGCTTCGCCTTACGTTTTTCTTTTTCGCACACGAGAGTAAGGCGGTACTCAAAGTCCCTCCGGTTCTTCATTGCCATATTGGACAGGATAAGCCCCGCAAAGAAAGACTGGATCGCCGCCATCACTACAAATCCGCAGACAATCAGCGTTGGGAACTTGAGCACCAGCCCCGTTCTTAAATACTCTAAAAGTACCGGAATAAAAAATAACAACGCTATGGCCGTGAGAACCAGTGACAGGATACTGAAAAACCCAAACGGCTTATAATCCCGGTAAAGCCTGAAAATCGTGCCAAGAACCCGGAACCCGTCAGAATAGGTATTTAACTTGGATACGCTGCCCTCGGGCCTGTCCCTGTATTCCACAATCACATTTTCTATCTGCATATGGTTATATACTGCATGAATCGTCATCTCCGTCTCTATCTCAAATCCCTTTGACAGAACCGGAAAGGTCTTTACAAACCCGTAGCTGAATGCACGGAAGCCTGTCATGATATCCTTGATCTCACAGCCAAACAGATGATTAATGCTGGCCCGCACCAGAGAATTCCCAAGGTTGTGGAAAGGCCGCTTATTTTCCTCAAAATACGTGGAGGAAAGACGGTCCCCCACCACCATATCCGCATTGCGGCAAAGCACCTTTTCCACCATCTCTGGCGCAAATTCCATAGGGTAAGTGTCATCCCCGTCTACCATAATATAACATTGGGCCTCGATCTCCCGGAACATCCGCCGGATAACATTTCCCTTGCCCTGCATATACTCATCACGCACAACCGCCCCTTCCTCTCTGGCGATCCGGGCAGTCTGGTCTGTGGAATTATTATCGTATACGTAAATCACTGCCTCCGGCAGGGCCGCCTTCGCATCCCTGATAACCTTGGCAATGGTTTTTTCCTCATTATAACACGGAATCAAAACTGCAATCTTATCCATAAATATTTCCTCTTCTTCTCTGCACTTACTAAATTGTTTTCATACTGATTTTACCATTTTATCAGAGATTAGGCACAAAGTCCAGAAATACCCAAATAGGAACGCCGCATTATTGATTCAGCCCTTGCCAAAATCCAGTTCATCCTTTATACTTAATATGCTTTTATTTACCAAAAAAGGAATTGAAACGAACATGATTAGAATTATTTTAGTTGCCCTCTTTGTCATCTTATTTTTAGTTTTGAGCATTCCCCTGTTGATTGCAGAGTGGATAATCGGAAAGTACAATATAGACCTAAAGAACAGAAGTTCTCTGGCTATCGTAAACTGGGCCTTCCGGGTATGTCTGTTTTTAACAGGTGCGGAGATTATCGTGAAGGGGGAAGAAAATGTCCCCAGGGATGTGCCTGTTTTGTATATCGGCAATCACAGAAGTTATTTTGATATTCTGATTACTTATGTAAGGGTTCCCCGTCCCACCGGTTACATTGCCAAAAGGGAAATGTTAAGATGGCCTCTCCTTGTAAACTGGATGCGGAATCTCCACTGCCTTTTTCTTGACAGGAATGATCTCAAGCAGGGGCTTAAGACTATCCTTACCGCCATTGACAAAGTAAAATCCGGTATTTCCATCTGTATTTTCCCGGAAGGTACCAGAAATAAGGTGAACCATACCTTTATGGAGTTCCATGAAGGCAGCTTTAAGATCGCTGCCAAGACCGGATGCCCCATTATTCCCATGACGCTTTATAATTCTGCGGATATCTTTGAGGATCACCTGCCCAAAATCAAAAAGACCCGTGTCATTCTGGAATACGGGAAGCCTGTTTATATGAAAGATTTATCCAAAGAGGAGCAGAAAAGAATCGGCGCTTATACACAGAAAATTATAGAAGATACATACTTTAAGATCAAAGAAGAAGCAGGTTTTTAGCCTGCTTCTTTGGTTCCTGCTGTGTGAATCAGCTAACTATAGTCCTTTAAAAATTCCACAGCCTTTTCAAACTGCATCCCATGAGAAGCTTTCACAAGCACAGTATCTCCTTTTTTAAGAATACCAGGCAGTCCTTCCAGCATAGCTTCCCTTGTATCAAAATAATAGATTTCCGTTTTTCTTCCACTCCCTGCGGCCTTATTTTTTTCCACAGCCGCTTCATACATATTCCGGGAGAGAGTTCCCGTGCAGACTAGCACATCAATTCCCTTTTCCACCACATAGGCCCCGGTTTCGGCGTGCAGTTCCTTTTCATTTGCCCCAAGCTCAAACATATCCCCCAGCACTGCTGCCCTTCTGCCAAGAGCCATGGCCAGCAGGTCAACAGCCGCCCGCATGGAGGCCGGGTTGGCGTTGTAACAATCGTCTATCAGTGTGCAGAAAGGCAGGGAAAGGACGTTGCTTCTGCCGCTGACGGTTTTTGCCTCTGCAATTCCCCGGCGGATTTCCTGCGCGCTAAGTCCCATCTGCATCCCCACGCCTACTGCGGCCAGAGCATCTGTTACCATATGGATTCCCGGAAGCGGAATCTCTATGGGAAATACTTCAAGGTTCCCATGGACAACCACATTTGTCCCGAAAAGACCTTTGCTTAAAACATCCGAGCCATAGATTTCATTGACAGGACTCATTCCGAAATGAATGGGCTTACGTTTTCCTGTTTTCCCTATACGGCGCAGCATATCGTCATCACCGTTTACAAACACATAGCCGTCCGGGTTCATGTAGTCAAAAATCTCCGATTTTGCCTGTAGAATCCCTTCCCTTGAGCCCAGATTTTCCAAATGGCACTGGCCGATATTGGTCATCACGCAAATGTCAGGCCGTGCAATTTTACTTAAGCGGTGCATCTCCCCGAAACCGCTGATCCCCATTTCCAGCACGGCAATCTGATGCTCCTCCCGGATGGACAGTACCGTAAGGGGAAGCCCCACTTCATTGTTGAAATTCCCCTGGGTTTTCAAAACATGATACTTCATGGAAAGTACGGAGGCGATCAGTTCTTTGGTGCTGGTTTTCCCCACACTTCCTGTAATTCCAACCACCCAGATGTCAAGCTGCTGTCTGTAGTATCCTGCAATGTCCTTCAAAGCTTTGAAGGAATCCTCCACCAGAATATACGGGATCCCGGCATGCTTTGGCGCTTCCTCACAGACCACGCCCAAGGCACCTTTTTCCGCAACCGCCGGGATAAAGGTATGGCCGTCCACCCGCTCGCCTCTGGTGGCAATAAATATGCCGCCCGGTTCTATTTTACGGGAATCAATTACCACACAGGAAGCTTCTTCCTGCTCCGGCGCTTTTTCTTCCGCCTGTACTGCTCCATACAGCGTACCCTTACAGGCTTTCGCTATATTTTCCAAAGTCATATTTTTCATATTTATACTCCATATCTCATTTCCCTAATCTGCCTTGCTTTTATGCTTCCTTAAGGCTGCATCCAGAATCTCCTCACATAACTTACCAAAGCTCATTCCCACTGCCGCAGCCTCCTGGGGAAGCAGGGAGGTAGGGGTCATGCCTGGCAGGGTATTGGCTTCCAGACAGAAAACCTCCCCTTCCCTGTTCATCATGAAATCCATTCTGGCATAATTTTTCAGCCTCAGGGCCGCAAATGCTTTCTCTGCATACATCTGAAGTTCACGGGTCTTTTCCGGTGAAATATGGGCCGGACAGGTTTCAATAGTTGAGCCCGGCTGATATTTATTTTTATAATCATAAAATCCTTTAAGAGGAGCAATCTCTATGACGGGAAGTGCTTTCCCGTCCATAACTCCCACGGAAAATTCGCGCCCGTCAATATACTGCTCCACAATCACTTCATCGTCATATTTAAATGCTTCCGCCAGCGCGCTGCTGTACCCGCTCTCATCCATGGCAATGCCCACGCCAACGCTGGAACCACCGCAGCATGCCTTTACAATACAGGGAAAAGGCACGCTTTCTTCCTGCATCTGCCCCTTCTTCAAACGGATCCCGGACGGGGCCGGAATATGATGATATGCAAACAATTCTTTTGCGATTCCTTTGTCCATAGCCAGTGCAGAACTTACATAGTCTGTGCCCGTATAGGTAATCCCCAAAAGATCAAAACATGCCTGTATCTTTCCGTTTTCCCCGTTTTCTCCATGGAGAGCCATAAATACCGCATCGGCCGTCTGGCAAAGTTTAATGACATTGGGGCCGAAAAAGTTTTTATCTCCGTCGGGGCGCATAGCCTTGATC
>Ga0224740_10225_pt1 | contig 15602 bp, 17 predicted proteins | sample LIM_E_Water_Bulk_FD_161634 | JGI IMG/M metagenome (GOLD analysis project Ga0224740, IMG submission 161634) | Enriched cells from gastrointestinal tract of the lab mouse from Pacific Northwest National Laboratory (PNNL), Richland, Washington... | ecosystem: Host-associated > Mammals > Digestive...
GTGCGGAGCAGATCATGTTGGATGTGTGCTACCAGGAGAACCCGGTGATCTTAGTTGGGGTGGGGGGCGGTTTTGCCTACGGCAGTGCTGGACCAACCCATCATGCCCTTCAGGACATTGCCATGATGCGGACATTTCCCAACATGGATGTATACTGTCCCGCTGATCCGGCGGAGATGGAGGCGGTGATGATGACTGCCTACCGCCGGCAGCTCCCAGCTTATATTCGGATTGGGAGAAGTGTGGATGCACCGATTCATCAGGGCACGGTGGACGCGCCGGTAGAAAAAGCGATTTCCCTGGCACAGGGGAGGGATATCGCGATTTTGGCCTGCGGAACTATTCTGCGGGAGGCGGTGCAGGTAACGTCGCTTCTGGAAGAGCAGGGATGCTCGGTGACGCTGTACAGCGTGCCTCGTGTGCAGCCGCTGGATGAGGAGGCGGTCTTGGCCTGCGCTGTCGGGCACCGGGCAGTGTTCACCATGGAGGAGCATGGGATAACTGGCGGGCTGGGCAGCGCCGTGGCTGAGCTGCTGGCGGAACGGGGAGAGCGTCCGGCAGTATTCCATCGGTATGGTGTACCTGACTCCTTCGCCATGGTGACAGGTTCTCGGGAGTATCAGTTGGATTATTTCAGCCTGTCCCCCCAAAAGGTGGCAGCGAATATGTGGAGGCGGTGGAGTGACGGGAAATGAACGGTGTGATTGGAGAAATTTTTGATCGGTTTGAGCGGGAGCGTCCTCGGCTGGAACAGACGGTGGATGAGCTGAAACTGGCCCTGAGCCGTTATGAAGGTGTGGTGCTTTACGGTGCGGGAAGCAGTGGGATTGCCCTGCTGCTGGCTCTGCGGCGTGCGGACATTGAACCGCTGTGCTTTGCCGATGGAGCGCTGGAAAAGTGGGGCACGATATGTATGGGGCTGGAAGTGGTGCCGCCCCAGGCGCTGACGGAGCGTTTTGGTGCTAATATTTTGGTATTTGTCTGTATCAATACTGATGGACATGCCTACTGCCGCAGCTTTGACGAGGCGCTGCGAGAGGGGGGGGCACAGCGGCGTTCACCGGCGGCTCCACGACTGCGGCTGCGTTAACGTGGTGGACTATATTGCCCTGCGCCGCTGCTTTGCCCTGTTCCGGGGGGACAATACAGGAAATCTGCCATCCTGTCCCGATGTGGACTGCATATGGGAGAACAGGGAGAGGATTGCACGGGTTTACAGGGAACTGGCAGAGGGGCGCTCCCAGGAAATCTATGCCAACATCCTTACCTTTCGGCTGTTTGGCGATGGGCCGGAGATCCCAACTCTGGCCCAGGAGGAGAAGTACTTTCCCAAGGAGCTGTTTACCCCGTCTGCTGGGGAGCATTTTGTGGACTGTGGGGCCTTTGATGGGCAGACACTGCGGGATCTTCTGGCGCTGACTGGAGATAGGATCGGGGCGTATTATGCCATGGAACCTGACCCGGCCAATTATAAGCGTCTGGAATGCTTTGCCGAGCAGCTGCCGGGCGCGCTGAGGGAGAAGTTCACCCTGTCTCCGTGCGCGGCCTGGAACGAGGGGGGAGAGGTTTCGCTTTACGCTCTGCATGGCCCGGGGAGCTTTGCCGTTCCCTATGGAGAGACGCAGGCCGTGGCGGTCACCATCGACAAGCTGCTAGACGGACGGCGGGCTACAGCCATCAAGATGAACATTGAGGGCTCGGAGCTGGCGGCGCTGGAGGGGGCACAGGAGACCATTCGCCGCTGGCACCCTAGGCTGTTGATTGCGGGGTACCACAAGACCTGGGACTTCTGGGAAGTGCCGGAGCGAATGCTGGAGGCGGGATATAGGGTCTATTTACGATCCTATATGCACCATTTGTCGTTTGTGTTTTATGGATTGGAATAATGGTGAAGAGATTGCACAGAAAAGAGGAAAGGAATGCTTGTTAATATAAATGGGGTTGTGTCAAAAAATGTGAAGAGTTTGTCCACTTTTTCTTGCACACAGCCAAATCTGCGCGGAGTGAAAGATTTTCCAGCCTTGATCTTAGACCGTTACAGCGGAATTAAAGGGCTGACAATCTGGGCAAGGCTTGGCGAAGAGGTCGGTGTAGCGGGAGGATGCTATTCTGTGTATATTGGGGCCTTTTGCCCTATATCTAATCAGATTATGCTTTTAGTTGATGTGGATCATGATTATGCGTCGGTCTCTATGTCAAACCAGGTGCCTGACCTGATCCCAGGCTCCAGCAGGAAACGGCGCAAGGGATCTATTATAATCCAGAACGATGTGTGGATTGGGTATGGAGTTACCATCATGGGCGGGGTTACGATCCATAACGGTGCGGTGATTGCGGCAAACTCCACTGTGACGAGGGATGTGCCTCCATATGCCATCGTGGCCGGGAACCCGGCACGTGTGATCAAATATCGGTTTGACCCGGAGACGATTGAGCGGCTGCAAAGAATTCAGTGGTGGTACTGGGATGAGGAGACTATAAAGATGCGGAGCGAATGGTTTACCCGCCCACCGGAGGAATTTGCAAAGCAATTTGATGTGTCCGTGGAGGGGGGGCATATGTCCACACATCAAAGGCTTGATGATGCACATCTTGAGGGGACTGCGCGGAACCACCTTTATTTGACATTCTCAGATTTAGACAGTCCATACAGCATTTTGCAAAAGGTAGTGGAATCGTTTGCCCTGAGCCACTCGGAGGAAGACTGCCTGATCGTTTCTGTGCCGAAGGATGGCACGGAAGAACAGAAAACACAGGCCATTTACGAGTTTGCTGAGAGGATAGACGCCGATTGTGGCCTTTATGTGCGATGCACTGAGCACGAAGAAATCCCAGCATTGATCTCAACCTGCGGTACGTTGATTACGAGCAGGGTGTCGGAGTTGGTTCGGTATACCTGCATTGCGGATCTTGCACATACAAATGTGGTATCAGGGGTGGATATTCCGATTTTTTGATTATTGACAGTAGGAGGAAGACTTAAAATGTTGAATATTGAATCATTACTCGGCCAAATTCCGAAGGAGCTTGCAGACCGCAAAAAAAAGAAGCGGGAGATGCAGAAGCTATTTCAAACATATGGGCAGGAGCTTGTTGTATATGGGCACGGAAATTTAGGAATTGAGCTGGAGAAGGGGCTTGAAAATGCGGATTGGCCCGTTCGATGTTTTTTAGATGCGAAAAAGCCGACTGATTTATCACAAAAAAACATAAATTTAAAGGATGCAAAACAATATTTGAGTGAAAATGCGATTATTATTGTGGCTCTATATGATATTTTTTCCGAATATCCATCCATCCAGCGCAATTTGAAAGAGAAGGGCTTCCAGAATATCTTTAGTATACTTGACCTATGTGTTTTATGCGGTTCCACAAGATCGGGTGCGTTCTAAATGAACCAGTTAGAATTATCCCAGGATTTTGAGCGTATTTCGGCATGTGCGCTTCCATGGGATCATTTGAAAGGCAAGCGGATATTCATAACAGGCGCAACCGGCTTTACTTGCGGATATTTGGCAAGAGCCCTGTGCTGGCTGAACGGTCAACTGTCATTAGGATTGAGTCTGGGACTTTTCCACCGCGCTGGCACCCCAGGCTGATGATCGCGGGGTATCACAAGACCTGGGATTTCTGGGAGGTGCCGGAGCGAATGCTGGAGGCGGGATATAGGGTCTATTTACGATCCTATATGCACTATTTGTCGTTTGTGTTTTATGGAAATTAAATGAGGAGGTTCATGGATGAATGTGCCAAATTACAGTCGGACACACCGGGTATGCCCGATATGCGGCTGCACCCGTGCTGAATTTGTGTATCATTATCAGGATGAAATGATTTTGTTCAATAAGCTTCCACAGGAATTTGACATTGTTTCATGCACTGCCTGCGGATTTGTATATTCTGATATTCTCTAAATGAGCAAATCTGAGAAATAAACAAAGGCAGACCTCTCAAGAGGTGGTAAGATGTGGGATGAAGAGTCACCACAAGACCACCAGCAAAAGAGGAATGCCTTATGGTAGACATTATAGCGGCCCGAGCACAAATCGGCAAGTTTTTTTACGAATATGGGTTCAACGAAATATTAAGCAGTGTGCCTCAAAACCGCCTGGTGGAAATCATATCCGGCCTTGCGATGAAAGGGAATCAGAGCAAAACGACTGATTTTGCAGAGCTGGACCAGCGGGTTCGGACCACCTACGGGCATTTTCTGTCTAAAGGCAAGTGGAATGAGAAAAAGGTATCCCAAAAGCAGCAGGAAGGAGCATTTCGCAAGCTGGCCGAATTGGCGCTGGCGAGACAGAGCCCGCTCTATCTGAGTATAGACGACACCGTGATAGAGAAGAAGAAACCATCCTCACAGGCCAAGCGTCCTATGGAGGGAACTGGCTGGCATTATTCTCATCTGGAAGGCAAGCAGGTATTCGGCTACCAGGTATTTGGAGCCAATATTAGCGTGGACGATTTCTCCTTGTGCTATTGTCTATGCCGCTGCTGTCCGGAAAACGGTTCCAAAATTGATATGGCGGTTCAACTTCTGGACACGCTGCCCCAGACAGATGCCCGTATCATCCTCCAAATGGACAGCTGGTATACCTGCAAAGCCCTGTGGAACAAGGCTCTTGAGAAAAGCATCACCCTCATTGGTGCGATGAAGACCAATCGCATCCTCTATCCTGACGGCCACCGCCGCAGCGCCCAGGATTACGCTGCCATGCTCCCAAACGGCCAATACCACCTTGCTACAGTGGGCGGTCACGAGTATTGGATTCATCGCTATGAAGGGGCACTCAACGGGATTGACAAGGCGGTTGTTTTGCTTTCCTACCCCAAGAACGCTTTTGGCAATCATCATGCGCTCCGTGTGTTCATCTGCTCGGATTTGACCCTTTCGGATGAGGAAATCCTTGCCCATTACACCCACCGCTGGAACATTGAAGTCATGTTCAAGCAGCAAAAAATGTATATGGGCCTCAAGACCTTTATGGTTCGCTCTGCAAAGGCCATTGACCGGCTGTTCATCATCCTTCCTCTGGCTCACTTCTTTTTTGCTGTCCTTTATGATACCCTGCTGCCTTTGTCTGCTGCCATTCGTTGTTTCAGAACCGCTTTGTGCATTTTTTGATTTTGCTCATTTAGAGCTGATATTGCCACATCGCAAAGCATATATGATGAGTATTATTCTGAATGCTCTGTATATGACAATTTGGGGGTTACATATGGAACAGTGACGGATGATCATTCCGGCGATGTCTATGCACAGCGGGCAAAGGAAATTTCGTCATTTGCGTCCAGAGATGCCTCAATTTTGGAAATTGGCTCCGCGAACGGACTCCTGCTGGAGGAATTGAAAAAGCTGGGCTTTGAGAACTTGAGTGCTTTGGATTTGAGTAAAGAATCGCTGGACAACTTAGCTCAAAGGGGATTTCGGACACACTTAGGAGGGATTTTTTCCAGTGCCATATCAGACCAAATCCACAAGCCATTAACGGAGCAATTTGACTGCGTCTGCCTCACCCAAGTGATGGAGCACATCTATGATGTTCAGGGGGCAATGCGGAATATGAGCCAGATGTTGAAGCCGGGAGGACATCTATACATTGAAGTGCCTGATGCCGGACGATTCCAGGACTTCAGCGATTATCCCATCTGTCTGTTTAATTATGAGCATATCGGGTATTTTGATGAGGCATCAATGCGCAATCTGGCAAGTACAAATGGCCTGCGGATTGTGAATATCATTCATAAAAATATCCGTTTCAGCACGGAACAGGATGTGTATCCTTGTGTGGTGGGCGTGTTTCAAAAGCCGAGCCTTGCGCGAAGCGGCTGTGGCCTTACTCTCAAGAAATACGCATCAGAGTTTGAAGCAAACCTGAGCCGCTATGAGAATATCATTCCGCCCCAAGAAGAAGTCGCTATATGGGGCATGGGCAATTTTGCGCGGCAACTGCTTAAGGAAGTCGGAGGACGGTGGAATATCAAATACCTAATTGACAGCAATCCGTTACATCAAGGAAAAATCGTCTTGGGATATCCGATTAACATTCCGGAAAAATTGGCAGAAGATAAATTTTCTGGGACAATTTTAATTACAACCTCTCTGTATGCGGACGAGGTTGCTGATCAGATTCAAAATTTGGGCTTATCCTGCCACGTTAAAAAGATGAGCCCATGACACATATTGAATGTTTGGAGTGAGGAGTTTGGGGGCCAGCGCAATAATCAATGAGGATTTTGGTAAAATTAGTCTGCTTCCTTTGCCTTGGGCCAAATTAAGGGGTGCCAGAATTTTTTGCACTGGGGCCACCGGGTTTGTCGGTAGCTACCTTGCCACAATGCTCAGCAAGCTTGGGAGCGAAAAGGATCTCAACTTGAATCTTAAGCTGTTCCGGCGGGCGGGTTCTCTAACAAAGGTATCAATACCTGGTATTCACTGGATTGATGGGGATATCACGGGGGAATTTTTGCCCCATGATTTTGCGCCGGATATAATCATCCATGCAGCCAGCCCGGCAAATACGCAGGCCTATGCCAAGAATCCAGAAGGGCTGTTTCAGACCAATATTCTGGCCACGCACTATCTGTTGGATCAGGCTAGAAAAAACGGCTCCACATTTATATATTTCAGCAGCGCGGCGGTTTATCAAAACCAGCACGGGCGTCTGTCAGAGGTAGCTCCCGGAGCACTAATGGAAAATGGGGCTCGGTTTACCGTTTATGCTGCAAGCAAGCTGGGTGGTGAGCTGCTCTGCCAGGATTACCGCGAAAAATATGGTGTAGACTGCCGCGTGATCCGGCCATTCAATATACATGGGCCAGGGGAATCGTTTAAACATGGCCGGTTTTTTCCAGATCTGATACGTCAGGCTTTGGAGAAAACAGAAATCGTTGTAATGGGAAGTGGAAGTCCGGTGCGTGATTCCTGTTATATTATGGATTTTGTCAGTGGGCTACTGTACATCTTGTTGAACGGAAAAAGTGCCATATATAACATCGGAAATGAAGAAAATACCTATACAATTTTAGAGTTGGCCCAGCAAATTGCTGAGCAGAGCGGCAAAATTGAGGTCGTGGGGCCGCTGTGTGCAACATTACACACCGCCGGAGATTCACTTGTCCCGGACACCACAAAGCTCCGGCAGCTTGGCTGGCGGCCCCAGGTCAATCTACAGGAATGTATCAGACGGTGCATGAACAGCTATCAATAAAGGGAGCGATGGAATGACAGTCTCCGAATACATCTTCGATTTTCTGCAAAAAAGGGGCTGCGACACCGTCTACATGGTGTCCGGCAGCTCCGCCATGTGGCTCACCGACGCGCTTCAGCGCAATCAGATGCTGAAGGCAGTTTGCTGCCACCATGAGCAGGCGGCGGCCATGGCGGCGGACTGCTATGGCCGCACCCGGGGCATTCCCGGTGTTTGCCTGGCCACCATCGGGCCCGGGGCCACCAACGCCATCACCGGCGTGGCAGGGGCGTTTGTAGACTCCTCCCCCATGTTTGTGCTGACTGGGCAGGCCAATTCGCGGCTGATTCGGTACGAGATGGACACCGGCGTCCGCCAGCATGGCACTCAGAGCCTGAACCTGGAGCCCATCGTATCCCCCATGGTGAAATACTTTGCCTGTGTGCTGGAACCCGCCGATATCCGCCGGGTGATGGAGCGGGCTTGGTATGAAGCCATGGAAGGCCGTAAGGGGCCGGTGTGGATTGATGTGCCGGTAGATGTACAGAATAAGCAGGTCCCGAATGAGATGGAGGGGAGCCCTGTGCCTGATCAAGCGGTGGAAGAAGTGGATTTGACCGCAGTGGCCCAGGGGCTTGCCAGGGCGGAAAAACCGCTGATCCTGGCTGGAGGCGGTGTGCGCGGAGCAAGAGCGGCGGAGCTGCTGGGCCAGCTGTGCCAGATGTTCCAGATTCCTGTGGCCGTATCCCGGGGCGGTATTGACGTGATTGCCTCCGACTCCCCGTATTTTGTGGGCCGCCCTGGGAGCTATGGGGATCGCGCATCCCATTTTGCCATTCAGCAGTGTGATTATTTGCTGATTCTGGGCAGCCGTCTGTCTATATCTACCACCGGCTATTATCCGCAGCGGTTTGGGCAGAATGCCTATAAAGTGATGGTAGACATAGACCAAAAGGAGCTGGACAAGCCGGACGTGCCGGTGGATTTGAAGCTCTCCATGGATGTTGGGACATTTTTAAAGGGACTGATCAATTGCTGTGCCGGGTTAAAACAAGAGGACCGCTCGGCATGGCTGACCCATTGCCAGGGGATGCGGCGGCAGTATCCCAATGTCTTGTCCGGCTATGCCCAGGAGCGGCCCTTGAACAGTTATCATGTTTCAAGGCTGCTATCCCGGTGCGCACCGGCAAACTGCGACATTGTGGTGGACACAGGTAGCGTCTGCAATATCGTGTCCCAGAGCTGGGAGCTGCGGAAAGGGCAGCGCTATCTGATCTCCGGCGGCTTGTCCGCCATGGGTTTTTGGGCGGGGGCCATCGGTGCGGTCCGGGAGGGGCGGCAGGTGATTGCGTTGTCCGGCGATGGCAGCGTACAGATGAACGTGCAGGAATTTGCTACGCTGCACTATAATCAATTGCCTGTCAAGCTGTTTGTGTTCCAAAACAGCGGCTATATGCTCATCCGGCACAACCAGCACAACTATATGGATGACCGCTTTTTGGGCGTTGGTCCGGACAGCGGGCTGGAGACGCCGGACTTTTGCAAGGTGGCGGCGGCATATGGGCTAGACAGTTGTGAGCTTACTGCCGATGATGATCTAGAGGCGGAATTCAAAGCGATTTTGGCGAAAGATGGGCCGTTTGTGTGTCAGATTCGGGTGCAGGAGTTCGGGGAGATCGTGCCAAGGATTGCCTCCCGGGTGATGACGGACGGATCGCTGAAGGCGGCGGAATTTGACGATCTCTATCCGTTCTTGTGAGGAAAAGGCGGCGCTGGACTGGCTGCCGGTATCATTTGCTGAAAAATAAAGTGCGCTCCGCAGGCGGGCTGCCTGCCGGGCGCACTTTCCTATGTTCCGGCGCGCCAAAAATCGAATAAAAATCCCGGCGGCTGAAAATTGATTTTCCGATTCCGGCATGGTATACTTTCCCCTGGAGAGGAGTGACTGCCATGGAACCCGTTTATTACACTGTCACCGCCGTTGACGGGGATTATGCCCGCATGATCAGCGACGCCGGCGTGGAGAACCAGGTGGCTATGTTCCTGCTGCCGGAGGGGGTTGATGCGGGCAGCCGCCTGGTGCGGGAGAACTTTGAATGGAGCCTGCTCTAAAACAGATCATCTAAAAAGGAGAAAAACGACATGTTAGAAGTGGGAACAAAAGCGCCGGGCTTTACCCTGCCCGATGCGGAGGGGAATCTGGTTTCCCTGGCGGATTTTGCTGGGAAGCGGGTGGTGCTGTATTTCTATCCCCGGGACAATACCCCCGGCTGCACCCGTCAGGCGTGCGCCTATGCGGGGGCCTATGAGGAGTTCAAGCGGATGAACGTGGCGGTGATCGGGATCAGCAAGGATTCTGCCGCATCCCACAAGAAGTTCGCGGAAAAGCACGGCCTGCCCTTCATCCTGCTCTCCGACCCGGAGCTGACAGCCATCCAGGGCTACGGCGTATGGCAGGAGAAAAAGAACTACGGCAAGGTGAGCATGGGTGTGGTGCGCTCAACCTTCGTGATCAGCGAGGACGGTGTGATCGAAAGGGTTATGCCCAAGGTGAAGCCGGACACCAACGCGGCGGAGGTGCTGGCCTACCTCAAAGGGGAAAAATAAGCGCGAAAAGGGCTCCCGCAAGCTGTGGGGAGCCCTTTTCGCGTCAATCGGATTTTAGAAATACGTCGTGGCCTTCATCTGACAGCTCACGCTGAAAGCGATACCCCAGCTGGTCAAACGCCCGGATATCCGCCCGTGCCGTGATATGGTTCTGTGCCAGCCAGCGCACCATCTGTCCCCGGGCCATTTTGCACATGGTGCCTTTTTCCACAATCCTGCCGTTTTTGCGCTCCCCAAAGGTGCAGGCGACCAGGCGGACACGGCCGGGTAAATGGGGCTCCACCGCCCGGCTGTACTCTTTGGAGGCAAGATTCAATATAAAATCCGTCTCGTCTGCCAGGGTCCGGGCCAGAAGGCCGTCCCAAAAGCCGTAGAGATCCTTGCAACCGTCAATGGCCAGCCGGGCCTGCATCTCCAGCCGGTAGGGAACCACGCCGTCAAAGGGGCGCAGCAGGCCATAGAAGCCGGATAAAATGCGCAGATGCTCCCGCAGATAGTCCAATTGAGGGATTTCCATCACTCTGGGGGCCATATACTGGTACTGGATACCCTCGTAGGCGAGGACGGCGGGGGTCAGACGGCGGTGCAGGTTCATGTCCGCCAGCCGCGCCGCATTCTGCGCGGTGATGGCGTCATTGCACTTCCAGAGGGACTGCAATTCCTGACGGGACATCCCCTGTAAAGCGGTTTTCAACCGCTCTGTGTGCGCTAAAAAGGCGGGCAGTCCCTCTGCCGGGAGGGTATCCGTGTCCGCCGCCATTTTTTTGGCGGGTGAGATGATGATACGCATGGGCCGGCCCTCCCTGCGCGCAGCGGCGCCGATTGATTGAAACAGCTATTGCGCTGCGCCGTCCATGGTGGGGACAGCGGGATACGCTTCTTATTAAGATACCACAAAACGCGCCGAAAGGCAATGTGCAGGAAGCTTTTGCCGGAGGGGATTTTCGGATGGCGGTATGCGCCGAAAACCGGGCAGTTCCGGCTTTACGCAGACATTCGCCGGAGGGATCTGCCGGGCAGGTCAAATACAAAACGGCGCGCTTCCAGAGAAAACCAGCGGATGAACTTGAATACCCTTCCAAATCCTGCGGATAATACAGTTGGAACGATACAAACAAAGCCGCGGAAAGCCGCGGCAGGAAGCAGGAGGAAAACCATGAAAGCAACCGGGATCGTGCGCCGCATCGACGATCTGGGCCGGGTGGTGATTCCCAAGGAGATCCGCCGCACCATGCGCATTCGGGAGGGCGACCCGTCACAGATAACGTTGGAACGGTGGGAACGGTTCTGCTTCGGGATGATGGGTTTAGAGAGACGGATGGGGCTGGAATACATAAGCGAATCCTGTTGTCAGTTGGGGCGAAACGTGTTACAATAAACAATCATTGTGCAGCCTGAAAGGACACGTTTTATGGATGAATTGATGAAAAGGAAGAACGAACTGAGCGCTCCCCAGTCGGAAGATACCTACCGTTCCATCCGGGGTTATGTGATCGAGGCTCAGCGGCAAGTTTATGCGGCGGTCAACTCCGCCATGGTGATGGCCTACTGGAAAATCGGCAAGTCTATTTTTGAGGCTTGCGGAGAAAATGACCGGGCGGCCTACGGCAAGCAAGTGCTTCAATACATTTCCGGGCGAATGACCGCCGAGTTTGGAAAAGGATTTGACATCAGCAATCTTCGCAATATGCGGCGGTTCTATCTCGCCTTTCCAATTCAGGACGCACTGCGTCCCGAATTGAGTTGGACGCATTACCGCTATCTGATGAAGGTTAATGACACCGAAGCAAGAACTTTTTATATGGAAGAAGCTGTAAAAGCCGGATGGAGTTCACGTCAGCTGGAGCGGCAGATCAACACCCTATATTATCAGCGTATCCTGGCCAGCCGGGACAAGGAGAGCGTCGCAGCGGAGATCCAGACCACCGAGCCGAAGCCGGAGTATGAGCGTATCATCAAAGACCCTTATGTGTTAGAATTCCTTGACCTTCCGTCAAATGAGCATTTTTATGAATCCACGTTGGAGCAGGCGCTGATCGACCATTTACAAAAGTTCCTTCTGGAGCTGGGGCGCGGGTTTTCCTTTGTGGCAAGACAGAAGCATTTTAACGTGGACGGAAGGCATTTTTACATTGACCTTGTTTTTTACAACTATATCTTGAAATGCTTCGTGTTGATCGATCTGAAAACGGATGATCTCACGCACCAGGATATCGGGCAGATGCAGATGTATGTGAACTACTTCACTCGGTATATGATGAACGATGGGGACAACCCACCGGTGGGGCTGCTTCTGTGTGCTCAGAAAAGCGACACGCTGGTGCAGTTGACCTTGCCGGAGGATAACCGGCAAATCTATGCCGCGAAGTATATGCCCTATCTGCCCACAGAGGAGGAGCTGAAACGGGAGCTGAAGCTGGAGGAATTTGAACGGCTGGAGGATGTGTGACGGAAAGCCGAGGGATATAAAAGAAAATGCTGCAAGCGTGTAGGGGACATACGCTTGCGGCATTTTTTCATAGGCGTAACATGATTGTTTAATGTGCCGATTTATAGGACTTTTAATGTGATATCATTGAATCATGGAAAAATATTCAGATGAAGGAGGCCTTTCTATGAATCCCATCGGTTTCAATCCCTTTGGCAGACGTACAAACAAAGATAGCGAAAAAAGGCCAGAGCTCAAGGTAAAAGGTGAAATAAAACCCACTATTGTGCAGATATTTTTCCCTGACCGAAACCGCACTCTGTCATACTATAATGATCGCTTTGATCTGCACATGGGGGACATTGTGTTTGTGGACGGCAAGCTGGAGGGCCTGCGGGGCCGGGTGACGGCGGTAAGCACCCACTTTAAGGTGAAGGTGGAGGACTACAAGCGGGTGGTCGGACTGGCAGATACCCATGTGGTTGGGCAGCTTTACCAGTCAAATACCCACCTTATTACCTTTGACCCACAGGTACTGCCTTGGAAACAGTTTTGTTCCTGGGTGAAGCCGCCGAAGGAGGATGAGACGGAATATTACATCAGCTATGATGACGAGGGTTTTCCACTGGATGATTTCAGCGGGCTGGACGTGTCCGACGCGGTATTTGAGCGTGGCCTGGACTACTACAGGGAGAACCGGGTGCGGTATCTATGCCTGAATGGTATCCAGGGACGGGCCATCGTAGAGGGGACAAAGCCCTATGAGGTGGAATTCCAGTATCGGGACGGGCGGATCAGCAACCTGTTCTGCGATTGCCCCTGCGGGTATACCTGTAAGCATGAGGTGGCGGTGCTGCTTCAGCTCCGGGAGACGCTGGAAATCATCGACAGGGACTACGCGGCACAGCGGGGCGGTTATTTTGCTATCGTGTCCAAGCCCATGTTTTACACCTTCGCCGTGGACGCCAATCCCAAGGCAGTGTTGAGCTTGAGTTAAGCACCGGATTGGACTTGATGATTTTCTGCTGGTGCTTTTGTGGCGGACGATCAGTGGACAACTTACGGTGCGCCTTCACTCGGAAAAAAGTACAATAGGCGCTCCGCCTTTGAGAGGAAGTTCCCAAACCAAGTCACAATTGTGGGGTTCCTCCGTTTTTCGTACAGCATAGGAGCCAATGAAATCAAAATCACCCTTTCGTTGGGCGTGAAACAGGAAGCCTTCCGTTCCATCCATGAGGTAAGGCTCATCTGAACTGAGTTTCGGGTAGTAGTCAATCAGTTCACCACCGTACTTCTCGGAGAGTACCCGCTGAAGGAACATGACAGCGTGAAGATACGGCTGCTCCTGATCGCTGGCAGCGTATGTATTTAGATTTGAGACAATGTTTTGAAAGCAGATTTGCGCCGGGCTGATATCGGGGTGTTCCAGCAACCAAAAATGATACAAAATAGAGCCCAAATGGTCGCAGATCTGCTGGAATTTTCCAGGGTCGCGCAGACGACAAATAATCTCGATTAGCGTATGCCAGATTTGGCCGCAGTGGGTCTCATCCAAGCCGCACAGGGCGTTCCATTCGGGGTATATGCCTTCACGTTCAATTGTTGCCGTCAGGAATTGCTTCAGATTGTACCGCGACTGGTGAATATTGATATAGTCGCGTAGGTACTCCTCCTGAGTTGGGCCGATACAGCCCTGCAATGACAGAATCTCGGCTATGGGAAACATAGGCGCTAATTCCTTCAGGGCCTCCGATTTTTCCTCATCTATGGTGTGACATTGAGAAAAACAGAGCTCATTGAGCAGCAATCCCAGATAAAAGACTGAGTTTGCGATTTCATTCCAATGAGACTTGATTTCCTCTGCCCGTTTCTGCTGTTCTTTTTTCTGACGATGGGACGCAAACGAGAGAGCAAGGGCCAAGTTTGTCAAAAAGTCCATAGCGATCCACCACCTCGTTCTTACTATGTACTCATTAAAATACCATAGTCAGAGAAGAAAAGCAAATCACTTCTTTGATGCGCTGGGTGTCAGCCTTCTTAAAACGTTAATATAGCCCGGTTTAGAGGACACTTTCTGTGATGTGCTTCTATCATTATTTATCCGGCTCCAAAGGGAAAAGTAGCGCCTCGAAAAGGGACGAAGCGGTACAAAAAGGCCCAAAAACATCAAAAAGAGCAAGAGCACAGGACAACGATCAAAAATGTGTTGGAACTAATCGAGTTGGCGGCACCATAACAGTGAGTAAATCCCCTTGGTACAGGTTGAAATTTGGCGGATTCGGGCGTATAATATAAAAGGATAATATATCTGTTCACATAAGGTCAATTTATGAGACGTTGGGAGAGCAATGCCATGGTTAGTAAAGGCGTAGTGCCAAAATATGGGGATCTAATCACCGCAACATATGCCGTCTTGAAAGCTTTGGGTGGTTCTGGAAAAAATGAAGAAATCAATGAAAAGGTAGCAGAACTGCTTGCACTCTCAGATGAAGTGTTGGAAATCCCACATCTTAATAGCAGCAGTTTGAGTGAGGTGAATTACAGGCTGGCATGGGCGCGGACTTTGTTGAAAAAGCATGGGGCCATTACCAATAGTGCGCGAGGCGTATGGTCTATTATGCCGGAGTTTTCCGATGTGGAGGCCGTTGACGGGAATGCCATCGAAAAAGCCCGCCACAAAAATGGCACCTCTGCCAAAGATACTTTAATAAGCGATGACCTTGAAGATGTGCCGGAGGAAGTGCGTCCTTGGCGCAAGAAGCTGTATGAAGTTTTGACTAAAATGAATCCGTACGCGTTTGAGCGGCTCACGCAAAGAGTGCTGCGCGAGTGCGGTTTTACCCAGGTTGAGGTGACAAAAAAGTCCGGGGATGGAGGAATCGACGGGACGGGCAAGCTCAGAATCAACGGGATATTCAGCTTTAACATTGCGTTCCAGTGCAAACGATACCAGGGGGTGGTGAGTTCCGGAGATATCCGGGATTTCAGGGGATCGCTGACAACCAATATTGAAAAAGGCGTCTTTATTACAACCGGCTCGTTTTCTAAGGCGGCGGTTGAAGAGGCATCTTCTCCAGGCAAACAGCAAATTGATCTCATTGATGGCGAAGAATTTATCACGAAACTGGCTGAATTTGGAATTGGGGTCAAAGAAGTGAAGGATTATGAGATAGACGAGGACTATTTTGCGAAACTGTGAGGCCGTTTGCATCGTGGTGCGTGTCTAAATTTTGACCTGTGCACCATAGACAATTTCCCGGTATACCCGGTCATGAACCAAAATCCAGCCATCCATGTATTCCAGCCGGACATCCATCCATCCTCTATCGTAATATTGAAAGCAGTCGCCGCAGTGGAGCCCGCCGTACAAGGCGCCG
>Ga0224740_10226_pt1 | contig 15587 bp, 15 predicted proteins | sample LIM_E_Water_Bulk_FD_161634 | JGI IMG/M metagenome (GOLD analysis project Ga0224740, IMG submission 161634) | Enriched cells from gastrointestinal tract of the lab mouse from Pacific Northwest National Laboratory (PNNL), Richland, Washington... | ecosystem: Host-associated > Mammals > Digestive...
AAGTGTACATCCAATTTTTGCCATTCTGTGGTGAAAAAGTCCATTTTGTCGGTAAAATCGTCACAGTAGAAGCTGGGGAATCCTGTCTGCGCAGATAAGACGGCAGTGGGAAGCGGACAGGCTTGCAGTCCCATTATGGATATTACGGGAATTGCCGCTGTCAAAGAACATTTTCCAAAACTAGACAAATCATTGATTAAAGCTACTTTCTTCATGGTGTTAAAATCTTGCCTTTCTCAAAATTGTTATTGCTGCGGATATCGTATACAATAATACCACAGCACGATTACTACTGTACAGGAAAAATGGCATTTTAAAAATACACAGTTTTGCGATTTTTTTAGGGGACAGTTGGAAAATATATACAAAACCTATTGACATACTAGGAATAAGGGAGTATGATTAGGACAACTTAGAAAATTAGGGAGGATAAAAATATGGGAAAGAAAAGTTATGCGGACAGAGCATTTAAGTTTGAAACATTGCAGCTTCATGTAGGGCAGGAAAGTCCAGATCCTGTGACAGATGCAAGGGCGGTGCCGATTTATCAGACATCTTCCTTTGTATTTCAAAATGCAGCACAGGCACAAGCACGGTTTAGCTTACAGGAGGCGGGGAATATTTACGGAAGATTAACCAATCCTACAGAGGATATCTTTGAACAACGGATTGCGAAGCTTGAGGGCGGTGTAGCGGCATTGGCGGTTGCGTCTGGTGCAGCGGCTGTTACATATGTTATTCAAAATTTAGCGCAGAGCGGCGGGCATATCGTTGCGGCAAAGAATGTTTACGGTGGTACATATAATCTATTGGCGCATACGCTTGCCGATTACGGTGTAACAACGACCTTTGTTGACCCGTTGGAAACCGCCAATTTTGAGAACGCGATTCAGGAGAATACCAAGGCGCTTTATATCGAAACGCTGGGAAATCCGAACTCGGAAGTGGCAGATATTGAGGAAGTGGCAAAGATTGCGCATTCGCATAAGATTCCGCTTGTTGTAGACAGTACTTTTGCAACGCCGTATTTAGTAAAACCAATTGCATACGGTGCAGATATTGTGGTGCATTCCGCAACAAAGTTTATTGGTGGACATGGTACTACAATAGGCGGTGTAATTGTGGACGGCGGAACATTTGACTGGAAAGCAAGTGGAAAATTTCCGCAGCTTACAGAGCCCAATCCAAGCTATCACGGAATTAGTTTTACGCAGGCGGCAGGCGCGGCGGCATTTGTAACAAGAATCCGTGCGATTTTGCTGCGTGATATGGGAGCAACACTTTCTCCGTTTCATGCATTTATTTTTCTGCAGGGGCTGGAAACACTTTCATTAAGGGTGGAGCGTCATGTGGAAAATGCGTTGAAGGTGGTACAGTATCTGTCGAAACATCCAATGGTAGAGAAAGTAAATCATCCTTCTGTCAGCACAGATCCAAAGCAGCAGGCGCTATATCAAAAATATTTTCCCAATGGCGGCGGCTCTATCTTCACCTTTGAAATCAAGGGTGATGAGCAGAAAGCAAAGGATTTTATTGACAATTTAGCACTGTTTTCGCTGCTGGCGAATGTGGCAGACGCAAAGTCGCTGGTAATTCATCCATATTCTACCACTCATGCAGAACTAAACGAGGAGGAGAAAGCGGATCAAGGTATTAAGCCAAATACAATTCGGCTTTCAATTGGTATTGAGCATATTGATGATATTATAGAAGATTTGGAGGAAGCATTCTGCGCAGTTGCGGGAGCATAAAATAGGATATCAGCCCTCATAGGCAAAGCAAAAGGCAAAGCGGTATCGTTTGCCTTTTGTTTGGTCTTTGGGGGCTGTTTTAAAATATTATTTTGTCTATAAGTTTTTCTGTACTTTTGGCTAATTCAGTGTTAAAATAGAATCAATAAAAAATTTATGCAATCAGTAAATAAATGTAGAACGTGTGTTATAAAATTTTATAGAATAGAACAGAATTGTACGAAAAGATGTCTTGTTTGGTAGAAAGTACAGAAAGGCAGGGGGGCATATGAGAGAAGAGGGTATAAGTACGCAAAAGAGGACGGGGCTGAAATTGACATCACGGCTTTTGATAGTGGTTGCGATTCCTATGGTATTGCTTTTCGGTGTTGGGTTGTATTCTGTGGAAATGGCGTGTGACAGTATTATTAGGGCAATGGTAAAACATGAGTTAAATGCAGCGCAATACGCGTTCTCTGTGTCAGTATCTAATATTGCAAGCGGCACATACAATTTTGTCAATGGTAAGTTTTATAAAGGAAAGCGCAATATCAGCGATAATCTGGAATTTTTTGATAATTTCAGCAAGCATGTGGATTTGCAGGTTACAGTATTTTATGGAGATTTGCGTATAGCGACAAGTCTTGTGGATAAAGATGGCAATCGTATGGTTGGGACGCAGGCAGACCCTGAAATTGCGCAGCGAGTGCTAGAGAATGGCGAAAACTATTATGCAGAGAATGTAATGATTGGCGGCATTGAATACTATGCGCTTTATACGCCGCTCTATCAGTATAATGCGGATGAAATAATCGGTATGACATTTGTAGGGCTGAGCAAAGAGGAAATCAATACAATCTACCGCGCGAATCTGCTAAGAAGTATTATTATGCTTTGCATCGTTTTAGTGGTAGGCGTGGCGATTACCATTTTCAGTGTAAAAGCAGTTACCAGGCTGATTACGAAAGTTGTAGATTACTTGATTAACAGTCTTGCAAAAGGAAAGTTAAATATTAAGGTAGATGGCAGGCTGACGCGGCGTGCGGACGAAGTGGGAGATATTGCAAACGGTGTGAAGACCTTGATACACAATCTATCACAGGTAGTCGGTAATATTAAAGATGCTTCTGGCAATCTTGATAGAATATCTAGTAATTTCTCAAAGTCTTTTACCAATATGGCGGATTATATAAACAACGTTGATCGTGCAGTGGAGGAAATGGCAAACAGTGCGACGCAGCAAGCGCAGGATACTACACAGGTGGGCTCAGAAGTGCAGGATATGGGTGCGGCGATTGAGTCTACGTCGGACAATGTGGAACAATTGGTTTCCAGCACCGAGAAAATGCGCGAGTATAATCAGAGTGTCAGTGTAACGCTAGAAGAATTAATTCGTACGAGCCACCAAACTAAGGAGGCATTTGATGTAGTTTGTGAGCAGACAAATATGACAAATGTGTCAGCACAGGATATTCAGACTGCGGCGGATGTAATTACTGATATTGCGGATCAGACAAGTCTGCTTTCGCTGAATGCGAGTATTGAAGCGGCGCGTGCAGGGGAGCACGGCAAAGGTTTTGCAGTGGTTGCTGATGAGATTCGCAAGCTTGCAGATCAATCCGCAGAGTCGGCAAGCCGTATTACAAATATTATTGAACTGTTGATTACCAACTCCAATACAACGGTGGATACCATGAATAAGGTAACAGAGGTGATTGATAAGCAAAGCGGAGAGTTACAAGAAACAAAATCCGTTTTTAATGACCTCAATGGTGAAATTAAGGAAGTCAGTAAGGCGGTTGATAATATTAAGAAAGAGGTGCACAATCTCAACCGTCACAAGACAGAAGTAATGACAGCAGTCGAGAGTCTTGCTTCTATTGCACAAGAAAATGCCGCAAGTACGGAACAAACATCTGCTTCTATGCAGGAATTAAGGAGTATTGTTTCAGACTGTGGTGATGATGTAGAGAAGATTACCGCAATGGCAGAGGCTTTAGCAGAGAATACACAGCAATTTGAAATCGAAGGATAATATAATTAAGAATAGCCTGTCGGTATGTATATCGACAGGCTCAATACCGCCCATTGGTATGGCGGCATGAGGAAGGAGTATATACGTTATGAATTATTATGGAGAAACCAATAACACAACGGAGGCTATTATTCCAAAGGGGACGATTATCAATGGCAATATCCAAATATCTGGCAAATTGGAAATGTATGGTGAAGTGAATGGGGATATTAATTCTGACAGCCGTGTCAATGTCTGCGGGAATGTAAAGGGAAATATTAAGGCAAACGATTTGTTTACAAAGGATTCTTTTATTGAGGGACAGATTGAATGTGCACAAGGTGCAGTAGTACATGAAAATACCGTTATTCTTGGAGATATTAATGCAGATAGCCTTGTAGTCGATGGTGCAATCCAAGGGAAGCTGGATATCAAGGGTTGTGTAACTGTAGGAGAAAAAGCAATTGTTGACAGTGATATTAAAGCAAAGGCGATTCAGGTCAGCAATGGTGCGGCAATTAATGGATTTTGTTCGCTGTGCTATGCGGATGTAAAAGTGAAAGAGGTTTTTCCAGAGGAAACTGTAAAGATGCCAGAGAAAGTGGAAGAAAAAACAAGTGACGCCGATAAATCTGTAAAATCGAAAGAGCCAGAAGATAATAAGCCGGAGGAGTCGGATAAGGAAAAGGCAGAAGAACCAGTGCGCCCTGCATTTATGAAAGGTTCTAAGCCTAAGGCGATTAAGCGTGCTTAAATGTTTTACCAGAGGATAGTTTGACAGAACTAAATAATTAGAATATAAAAGTGCCGCTTTGGGCGGTACTTTTTCATATATGGCGCAGAGATTGTAATGGAAAGGATTAAAAAGGATAGAGATATGAAGGAACAAATTCAAGGCAGCTATGTAAGAGGGATGGCTGCAGATACAGAGGATATTCTTGATTTTGCGGATATGGTGTTTAGTATGGAACACAATAGAACAGATTTTGTGAAAATTTATCCGAAAGCCTATGCAGAGGAGCGCCGCCATATTCCGCTGCATCACATGATAAAGGAAGGAAATAAAATTCGTGCATTGGTGGACATTTACCCCCTGACGCTGAAAATAGGAAGCCATACATTAAAAGCGGCATATGTTGGAACAGTTTCCGTGCATCCTAATAGCCGCGGCAAAGGTTATATGATCACGCTGATGGAGAAGGCGCAAGAACAGGCTCTAAATGATGGATTTGATATTATGCTGTTAGATGGTGACAGACACCGTTATCAGCATTTTGGTTTTGAAAGTGTAGGAATTAAGACGGTATTTAGCTTTAAAATTAGAAATGTTTGGTATTGCTGCAATGATCTGTATCCGCAGGAAGAACAAATAAAATACCGCTTTGAATTCCTAGAGCCAAATCAGGCAAATTTTGAGGAAGTGCTGGATAAGCTGTATGCAATGTATCGGCATAGAATTGTAACAGCGAGAAGCCGTGAAGAATTTTGGTGGTGCCTGCAAAGTGAGCAGATGGAAACATATGCTGTTTATTATGACAAGAAGGATATTCTTGTGGGATATCTTAATATTTCCAAAGATTGGGAAATGATTGAAGAATTTGAAGTGACAGCAATTTCGCAAATACCGCAGATTTTGTATTGTTTTATGGATGCATTTGATTTGGATGAATTAAGTGTCTGTGTTGGCACGGACGAGTTGGGAAAAATAGAATACCTTGATAAGGTCAGCAAAGTCTGGCTAAACGGTGCGCTGCGCAAGATGCGAATTTTAAATTATAAAAATACACTTAAATTTCTTATGGAATGGAAACAGAATATTTGTCTGCTACAGGATGGGGAGTATTGTATTGGAGTAATTGATAGTGCACAGAATATGCTTGGAGCATATCAAATAAGCGTAACCAAGGAAAAGAGCATGGATGGCAAAAGCCGAATCTTTGTGCAGGAAACCGATACAGAGCCGGATATTGTGTTGGAAGAAAAGAAATTAATACAGGCGTTAACAACAAATTATTATTTTCATTTGCAGAATACAACAAAAAACCCACTGGGAACAGCCCCAGCAGGTTGGTTTCCGCTTCCGTTTTATCTGCCTAATGCCGATGCTTTTTAGTCAATGTATTTCCATGAGAAGGAATTGACACTGCGGCATTTCGGGCATGGCACATTGTATTGTTCAAAGATAAACATTTTTATTTTATCGTCTGGTGTGTTGGTAGTGACGACACGGCTTTGCCCGCATTTGCACAGAAACAGGAGTTTTTTGTTCTGGTGACCTGAAATTGCTTCACCGCGCTGTGTCAGTGCCTTTTCAATGTACTTTATTTGTTCGTCATTGTGGACGCCGCACGTGTTGAGCACCCACATATATTCTTCTCGTATAATATGTAAATCATTGGTGGATAGTGAGTTATAATGCTGTTCCAATTTTTGACCTGTTAACATACTAAATCCTCTTTTCGTTATACTTACTTGGGAGAAACCGCAGATAATTACATCATAGATTAGTATAACACAAAGTCGGTAACATATCAAGGTTGCTGTGTCAAGGTTTTTCTGGTATAATACAGCATAATATGGAACATTATAAAAAGGGAGGATATATGATGGAAGGATTCACACAAAAAGAAATTGCGAAGCTTCGCAGAGATTTGGGATTTACAAGGGTAGTATGTACATTAACAGCATTATTGCTTATATTGCTTTTGGCAGGCGGAGGTATGGTGCTTTACAAAATGCAGGAATCCGTGCGTAGTGCTATTTCACTTGTACAGAAAGTATCAGATATGGATATTGACTCGCTCATTGATACAGTAAATAAAGTCAGCAATTCCATGGAGAACGTTGATTTGGAACAAATCGCAAATACGGTAGAGAAAATTGACGTAAATGCGCTGAATGAGGCCGTTGCAGGACTGGATACCGTAGAACTTTCGCAGACACTTGCGAATTTAAACAGTGCAGTGGCGTCCCTTCAAGAAGTAAAGGAATCGTTAAGTTCGATAACCTCCGTGCTTGGCGGCAGATAGAGGAATAATAAGAAAACATGAGAGAGAAAATACATTATTATAAAAATACAGTTTTATTTTGCTTTGTGGTAATTCTGTTATTTTTTCTTGCAGGATGCGCTAACGATACTACGAACGATTCTAATGCGAATACTGTGGGGCAGCAGACAGAAGCAATGGCGCAAGAATTGCCAGTGGCAGAGAAGAATCATGCGGCGCTGCTGCTTCACTATGGGATAGAGCTTCCGGTCAGCCGCACCAAGATATATGTGAATCAGGCAGGTTATAAAGCGAGCGGAAGCAAAATGGTTTTATTTTGCGGTGATATGGAGGGCAAAACGTTTCGAGTCGTGCGCAAATCGGACAGAAAAACAGTTTATACAGGAGTAATCAGCCCTATGGAAAACGATGCAATGAGTGGCACTTCGCTTTGTTTTGGCGATTTTACGCAGGTGATGGATCAGGGGAATTATTATATTGAGGCGGATGTGGTTGGGCAATCGTATCCTTTTTCCATTGCGGAGGATGCTTACGAAACATTTTTTATTGGTCTGATGCGCAATGCCTCCGATGCGCAGTTTGCCCAAACAGCAAAGGGCGTCTGTGATGTTAGTCTGGGTATGCATATTTTAATGTATTCTATTCAGCGTAATGGCACATTGTATGAAGAAGCATATAAATATATTAGTGCAGAAAATGCGGAGAAAAATTTAATTGTACAGCTTTTGTATATGATAGACTGGTTAATGGAACAGCAGGGCAGCGATGGCAGCCTTTATGGGGATTATGAGGCAACCGCAGCATTTTGTGGAATTACGGCAATGAGTCGAGAATTTTTCGGCAGCAATGAAACCATTGTGTCAAAGGAGCTGCTTGATGCGGCTAAACAGGCATGGAGCTGGCTTAGAGAGCAGTCCTGTGAATCCAAGGAGTATAAGGCGGCACGGTTTTATGCGGCGGTACAGCTAAGTAAAACGGATAATGCAGAGGAATATCAGACCATAGTAAATTCATTTTTGGAGCGCAGGCTGGAGGATTATACAGAAAATCGTTTTATATTTTATGGGATTTTAGCTTATTTAAGTGCAGAGAAAAATACGGATCGTGACCTTTGTACGTATATCATGATGTGTCTTGTGGATAAAACAGAGCAAATTTGTATTGGGGCGGCAGACGATGCCTGGTTTGGTACGGGGGCACGTACAATAGAAGACAGTTTGTTAAATATTTTGCTGTTGGGGTTTATTAATGATGTAACGCCGAGCAAAGAGTATACGCAGATTATTGAAAATACCATACAATATATCGGCGGGCAGAATGAAACGGGAAACTGTTATGTTAATGCGGAAGGGATATGGCTTGCGGCGGAAAATACACAAGGTAGAAATTTGGAGTGGAATGGTATTTTGCTGTTTGGCGTCAGTAATATGCTGATGAATTTATCGAATAGCACAGCAGTAGGAACAGCACAGTAACAATGCAATTAGTTTATTTTGGGAGGCAGATTATTTATGAAGATCGTAATATTGGCGGGCGGCATTAGCACGGAGAGGGATGTGTCACTGGTTACGGGGGCGACAATATATCAGGCGCTCAAGAAAAAAGGGCATCAGTTGGTACTGTTGGATGTCTACCTCGGCTATACAGGGGAAATAGCAGATATTTTCAGCAAGGATAAGGATTGGAGCGAAAATTTCGGTACGATTTCTGAGCAGAATCCAGATATTGAGGCAGTAAAGGCAATGCGGAAAGAGCACCCCGAGCGTTTGATTGGCCCGAATGTAATTGAGATCTGCAGCCAATCGGATATTGTCTTTTTGGCGCTGCATGGCAGGAATGGAGAGGATGGCAGAATTCAGGCAATGTTTGATTTGCTGGATATTAAGTATACCGGAACCGATTATCTGTCAAGTGCATTGGCAATGGATAAAACAATTTCCAAGGAACTGTTTCATAAGTATAAGATTCCCACAGCAAAATCGATTACGATTTCCCAAGAGGATAAGCAAGCGGTAGAAACATGGAATATTTATCCTTGTATTGCAAAGGTAAATTGCGGCGGCTCTAGTGTCGGGGTATACAAAGCAGAGAATCGAGAGGAGCTGTATACGGTGCTTGCTAAGGCATTCCAACTTGAGAGCAGAGTGATTATAGAGCAGTACATAGAAGGTAGAGAATTTTCGGTCGGCGTTATGGAGGGCAAGGCGCTTCCTATTATTGAGATTGCGCCGAAGGTTGGTTTCTATGATTATAAAAATAAATATCAGGCAGGCACTACCATAGAAACGTGTCCGGCAGACCTTGACCATAATATTACGGCGGCAATGCAGGCTTGCGCGGAATCGGTGTATAAGGTATTAAGGCTTCAGACTTATGCCCGCGTAGACTTTAGAATGGATGACGAGTTGAATTTTTACTGTTTAGAGGCAAATACGCTTCCGGGAATGACGCCGATATCCTTGTTACCACAGGAGGCGGCAGCAGTAGGCATGGAGTTCCCAGAGTTGTGTCAGCAGATTATTGATATTTCTTTGAAAAAATAAGGCAGAAGGGAATCACATAAAATGGAAAACAGCGGCATGAGAAACATGACACTTAGGAAGATTGCTGAGGCAGTTCGCGGTGAGCTGTATATGGAACAGGTGCCGGAAAATATGGAAGTGGATACAGCTTGGGCAAAAGGTGTTGTAATTGATTCAAGACTGGTAAAAGCGGGATATATTTTTATCGCTACAAAGGGAGAGCATGTTGACGGTCATAGTTTTATTGACAAAGTATATGAAATGGGGGTTTTGGGTGTAATTTGTGAAAAGGTTCCCGATGCGCCCAAAGGGGCTTATATCCTTGTAAAGGACAGTTTTCAGGCATTAGAAGCGTTAGCGGAGTATTACCGAACACAGCTTAGCATAAAAGTAGTCGGTATTACCGGAAGCGTGGGGAAAACCAGCACAAAGGAGTTTATTGCCAGTGTTTGTTCTAAAGGTTTCCGTACTTTGAAGACACGGGGAAATTATAATAACGAGGTGGGGCTTCCATTGACTGTGCTGCGTATTCGCAGTGATTGCGAAGTAGCAGTTCTGGAAATGGGAATTAGTGATTTCGGCGAAATGCACCGCTTAAGCAAGGTGGCAAAACCAGATATCTGTGTAATAACAAATATTGGGCAATGTCATCTAGAAAATTTAGGAACACGTGATGGTATTTTAAAGGCAAAAACAGAAATATTTGACTTTTTGGATTTGCATGGGCGTGTGTGTTTAAACGGTGATGATGATAAATTATGCACAATTACATCGGTTCATGGCAGACAGCCGTTGTTTTTCGGGAGGGATAGCAAAAATGCAGTTTATGCGTCAGATTATCAGAATAAAGGGCTTGAGGGCAGCGTAATTACAATTCATTGCAAAGAGGAGGCGCAGGAAAGTGTATTTTCGGCAGTAATACCACTCCCGGGGGAGCATATGGTTTATAATGCACTGGCAGCGACTGCTGTAGGAACGCTGCTGGGCTTAACGAAGGAGCAGATACAGGAGGGCATTCGTGATGTACAGCCGGTAAATGGCAGAGATCATGTGATTCATGCAGGAAGTATTACGATTATTGATGACTGTTACAATGCAAATCCCGTATCTATGAAAGCAGGGATTGATTTGCTGGCACAGGCTGCGGATTCGCGTAAAATCGCGATTTTGGGGGATATGTTTGAACTTGGTGTTAATGAAAAGGAACTTCATGCAGAAGTCGGTGCATATGCTGCCCAAAAAGGGATTGACGTGATAATTTGTGTGGGAACACTGTGCAAATATTTGTATGATGGTGTAAAAAAAGCAGAAAATACAGATTGTATGGCATATTATTTTGAAGATAAGGAGAGTATGCTGGAAAAGGTTCATGAATTGATTGGTGACGGCGATACAGTACTGGTAAAAGCTTCACATGGAATGCATTTTGAGGAAGTGATAGAAAAATTGTAAATGGGATATCGGAGAATCCATACAGTGAGCCATTAAAATAACACTAGTATAATCCACGCTAAATACCTTAATGTTTGGTGCAGAATATTTTTCTGAGAGTGCTGCTTCACAAACGCAGGCGTAGCGGTGGCTACGCTGAGGTTTGTGGAGTAGTGCTATCAGGAAAATAGGCAAGCGAAACATAAGGTTATTTAGCGCGGATTATACTAGGGGGGCGAGATAATTATTATCAATCCTCTGTGGGCTATAGAGCGAAATTTTTATGATTTATACTGAACGGCAAAAAGACTTGCCGTTCAGTTGCGCCATAATTCTTCTAATTTTATGGACGTTCTCGATAGTAAAATTATATAGTAAACGAATTATACCTTTGCGTTTTGCATCCAAATCTAATTGAATACACAGCAGATACAAAAAGTCAAAACGCAAATACAAAATGCGTTTACTATAATTGATAATTTGACATCGCAAATTACTTTTATAATAATTCTTTATTTTTCTCATAGGTTTGCAGAACAACAGACTGCCATTTTGCACCAAGCTGCTTTTGTTCTTCTTTGGAGATACCCTTTGTTTCAATAGGTTTTCCGTATTCAATAATAACATGTGCTTTTTTTATGCGTGGAAACTGGTTTTCAAATACAGCGGCACTGTTTGTAATGGTCATAGGAATTATGGGACAGCCAACTTTTGTGGCAATGCGAAAACTTCCCTCATGACAGGGGAGCAGCGTACCATCTTCTTTATTGCGGGTGCCTTCAGGAAAAATGCAGACGGAAATGCCATTTTTTAATAAATCGCTGGCATCCCGCAGCGTTTGAAATCCAGCCTTGGCGTCTTCTCTATCCAGAAACAGGCAATGAAGATTGCGCATCCAGACATTGAGCAAAGGTACCTTTTCAATCTCCTTCTTAGAGATATAGCCTGTGGGGCGCGGTACTCTGGGATATGTCAGCACAATATCGAAAAAACTTCTGTGATTGCCGGCATACAGGACAGCGGTATCTGTGGGAATATTTTCTTCGCCGATATATTCAACCTTTGTGCCTGCAAAAAAGCGGACGCACCGAAATGCCCAGTTTACAATGGCCAGGCTGGAACGGCTCTTGCGTTCCGGATTGCTTTTGCCAATTATTTTTTCTGCGATCATAATCGGAATACTGAAAATAAGAAACAATATTACAAATCCGCCGACGAAAATTAGTCTAATCATAGGAATAACCATACCTTTCCAAATATTATAGTGGTGTTGTATATTGTCAACATTTCTATTATATAAGGCTAGTGGAGGAAATGCAATAGCAAAAGCAACGAGAAGATAGAAAATTGTAACCGTTCGTTACTGGAACAGAGTGAACAATTCCTAACAACCGTTCAGCCTAGGACTTTACACTATGTTGCAAAGTCCATAAGAAATCGTAGTGATTGAGATGCATTAAGCTATGCATAATTAGGGACGCTGCTTCATATTTATTCATAAAGAGAATTGCGGGCGGCTGCGGCTGCCATAAAAGGAGCGTTTTTTTATGATAGGGAAAATTTTGCATTTTAAGAAAAAATTATTAGTAACATTTGTTATTTTATGTTTGCTGCTTGTGGGGTGCAGTAAGGAAGTTGAAGCCCCTGATAAGTTGCGGGATCTGGATTTTACGGTAATAGGGGAAAAAGAGCAGCCGGATGCGTTAAAAGAGATTATTGCGGAGCGCAGTAAAGAGGCGTTTCAGATTAGTTATACATTGGGGGGAAGCCTATATATTGCAGTTGGTTATGGTGAACAGCCAAGCGGAGGATACAGCATATGCGTCAATGAATTTTATGAGGGGGAGGAAGCGCTCTATATTGACACAACGCTGATTGGTCCGGGTAAAGCGGATAATGTAACGAATACACCGACAACACCGTATATTGTGATTAAGACAGAGGATATAGCAGAGAAGCCGATTCAGTTTAAATAACAAGTGTTATATATAAAATAACAGGAGTTATTAATTGAGATCGCGGAGAAATTCATCTTTGGTAAGTGCATTTTCCATGCAGCTTTTGCCGTTACCTTGTTTAATGCCCAGCTCGCTAAGCCGTGTTTGATAAGACGCTTCATCAATTTCCGCTCCTAGATGATAATAGTTTGTAATGCCTTCGCCTGTAAATTCGCCGTTGTCATTGTAAACTGCATTGTAGGTATCGCTTAAAATAGGTTCGGATAAATCTGTAAGCGTCTTATCAGATCCAGTTTGATAGTAAGAGAAACCATAACCTCCCTCATCGCCACCGCCGTTCCAGCGCGTAAAGGAGCAGATAATGCCCGTTTGCTCAAAATAAGAGAGTTCTACTGTAGTAAAAGAATCAAGCATACAAAAAGCGGATTCATCTTTTATAGTATATAGAGAATAAGTATCATAACCAGCATCATAGACAACAAGTTCGGGGATTGTGTCGTTGTCAAGATAGATAAGAGCATATTTAACGGAATCACTGGTATTATCTGCGGCAATTTGTGCATAGATACTGCTGTAAGTGCTTACATTATCAGCAGTGAGGGGATTATTTGTTGTATCGTTGGTGTTGGGAATCTGCAGTTCTGAAAATGAGATGTCGTTGGTGTTTTTGGTTGTACAGGCTGACAACAATGCGGCAATTGTGCCAAAAAGAAGAAAAATTTGTTTTCGTTTCATTTTTAGTAATTCCTTTCTGTTTTTGTTATACTAAGGAACTGTTCAAAAATAACTTTTAATACTGCTTGTCTTTTTCTCCGATAGCACCACGCAAAAATCAATTACATAGCCCGCTATGCGCCTGATTTTTGCGTGGCGCTCTCGAAGAAAAATCCTACGCGGTATTTAAAAGTTATTTATTAACAGTTCCTAACAAGCGATAAATTTTACAATATCACTCAAAATATTTCCGCTCGTGAGTCAGTGTTATTGGCCAATTTAAACACTCGCTAGTATAAATCATTAAATCATAAGTTTGTAGCACACGTCTAGTTTGTTCGTTCCTTCGATCATTGCAGTTTCTCCGGTTTCGCAGAATCCGTTTTTTTCATAAAATTTCCTTGCGGTGGTATTTTCGGCAATTACCCACAAAAATATAAAGTTCATATTCTGTCGTTTGGCTTGTTGGATAAGATATTGTATTAACTGCCTGCCGATACCCTGTCCCTTAAAAAATGGTTCTACATAGAAATCGTATAATTCCATACGGTTTTCAAAGAGAAGCCCGTTGATAACTCCCTTAATAATACCGTCGTCGTATACAAACATTGTTTCTAATCGCTTTGGATTTCTCATATAATGGTTTGCTAAGTCTACAACTTGTAGATGATTAAAGGATTCTATATCATTTTGAAAAATCGTTCTATAAGCAGTACGTTTCCCAAAAACAATAATTTCTGCTATGCGTGGTATATCCTGTTTGTTTGCTTTTCTTATCATTATAATTATAGTGTAATCCTTTCGTTTTGATTTGATACAAATGGTTATGATACTAAGGAACGGGCGTGAGTATAATAAATTATTCATAACAATTACTTGTCTAAAAATCCATCTGCGGCATCAGAATATCTTAACATAACGCTTTGTCCTTTATGCCTTTGAATCCAAGAACTGTGATTTGCTTCTTTGAAGTTAAACATTTATACAGCGTACTTGTCACAAGTAATTCCTCAACAGTTCCTAAGTGTCGAAAAGACTGACGTTAGGTATAATAATATGCACATAGCCACAATTTGCCCTTAACACGACAAGGCTGAGTTACAACCAAGTAGATGAAAAATTTAGAAAATAACTTGTTTTATGGCAAATATTTGTTTATACTATAACAGAAAACGAGGGGAAAATAAATGATCTTGAAAAATTTAACATGGATTTTTTTGATATGGGTTCAACGCTGATTGATGAAACAGCAGCGAATAAACATAGAATTTATGAGATGATTGCAGGTACAGATATAACATATCATCAATATATGGAGAAGAAACTTTATAATATCAAACAAAATAAGCCAGCAGATCAGAAAGCGATAAATTTCTTTGGCTTAACAAAAACACCATGGCATAAGGAAGATGAAATATTATATCCAGATGTTATGGAATGTTTGACACAGCTTTATAGAGAACTTGTTTAAGCGTTATTTAATGGATAAAATTTGAAATTGTGTGTGATTTAAACGGTTAGGAAAATAAATCTTTAGGAGGATAACGTATGTTATTAATTAAAAATGGATATGTAATAGACCCCCAAAATAATCTTGAAGGGAAAATGGATATTCTTATAGAGAATGGTAAAATAAAAGAAATAGCATCTGTTATTAATCAAGAAAATAACACATGCAATATTATTGACGTAGCGGGATATATTGTTTCCTCTGGGCTGGTTGATGTTCACGTCCATTTCCGTGATCCAGGTTTTACCTATAAGGAGGATATTTTCTCTGGTGCACAGGCAGCGCTGCGGGGCGGTTTTACGAGTGTTGTGTTAATGGCAAATACCAAGCCAGCGGTTGATAATGAGGAAACGCTGAAATATATTATGGAAAAAGGCAGACAAACATCGTTAAAAGTTTACACTTGTGCGGTGCGTGGTCGGTTGCAATAATATCAATTGTTCCGTCCCGCAGCCCTTCAATAATTGCACGCCTGTCCTCCTCCTCACGCAGCGGTGGATTCATTTTTGCAAGCGTACCATATGTTATTGCTGCTTCTTCGGTTAAACTAAAATGATGTGGTGTTGCTTCCGCATGAATGTTCTTTCCGCGCTTTTTTGCTTCGCGAATCAACGCCACGCCCTCCTTTGTACTAATATGTTGTATATTTAAAATAACGCCTGTTTTCAGCGCAATTTCCAAGTCCCTTGCAATCAAGGAA
>Ga0224740_10228_pt1 | contig 15499 bp, 16 predicted proteins | sample LIM_E_Water_Bulk_FD_161634 | JGI IMG/M metagenome (GOLD analysis project Ga0224740, IMG submission 161634) | Enriched cells from gastrointestinal tract of the lab mouse from Pacific Northwest National Laboratory (PNNL), Richland, Washington... | ecosystem: Host-associated > Mammals > Digestive...
CAAATGCCGGCTCAGTCATATGAGGCTTATACCAGCCACAATGCAATAAGACTGGATGTTGATGCTACGGTTAAGAAGCTGATGACAACTGATTATGTGAAAGAACAGTTGGAGACTTTCAAATCTATAAACAAAAGTATTTGAATAAAAATATAGGTATGGAATATAAGGAGATAATCCCAAATGGAACTGTACAATAAATTGATTGCTGGAGATGAGAAACTGGCCTTGGTGGGACTTGGTTATGTTGGCATGCCTATTGCCCATGCCTTTGCAAAGAAGGGGCTGAATGTCATTGGATTAGTGATAGTAATGGGATTACCGGATTTTATTTGGTCAATAAAAAGGGGGATCACCGATCCCCTTGAACACATCACATTTCCATACCTTGTACAGCAGATCACCGTCCCTCCCCGTTCCGCTGCCACCCGGGCATTCGCCTTCACCACATGTTCCATCATGGCTTTCGATGTCCCCATGGCATTGATCGGGTAGGCGGCTTTATCCGTGCTGAGGCATACCACCCGCTTTACCCCTGCCTCTATCGCTGCGTGAAGAACGTTGTTGGTTCCCATCACATTTGTATATACCGCTTCCATTGGAAAAAATTCACAGGACGGCACCTGTTTTAACGCTGCCGCATGAAAAATAAAATCCACCCCCGGCATGGCGTCATGCACGGACTGTGGATCTCTTACGTTTCCGATATAGAATTTGACTTTCTTTGCCGCATCCGGATGCTGCGCCTGCAGTTCATGACGCATGTCATCCTGCTTTTTTTCATCCCTGGAAAAGATGCGGATCTCCCCGATATCCGAGTATAAAAAATGCTTCAGGACTGTGTGCCCGAAGCTGCCGGTTCCTCCGGTGATTAAAAGGGTTGCCCCATTAAAACTGATACTCATACTAAATTCTCCTCTCAATCATCTTACTTTCTTCTTTTTCCTACTGCTTTCAGCCATTTCTATTTTATGCCTTATACCCTCCAACCATATTTTTTAACAAAATTATCAATAATTCTTTATATCCATTTAATGAAGTAATCTTCGTAGGTGCCTTCCCTTTGGGATATCTTCTTACAACCGGAACTTCACATACTTTATATCCTATTTGCGTTGCCCTCACCGACAAATAGGCTAACAACTCATACGACACAAAAATATCACGCAATGGCTGTACTCGTGGATCTTTTAAATATTTTGCCGAATATCCTCTAAAACCATTTGTGGAATCTGTAAACCAATACCTTGCGGTAATGGAAATAACCGGTGCATGAATCACCTTTATAGCCAATAATCTCTGCCAGGGTGTATGTATGGCTCTGCCCCCTTTTATAAATCGTGATCCCTGTACATATGCATACCCCTCTTCTAATTTTTCAATAAACTTCGGTACATCTTCTATACTGTCCTTATTGTTTCCATCTATTGTAATTATTCCTTTATATCCGCGCTCCAATGCCCACCATATACCCATTCTGAGCTGTGTTCCCTGTCTCCCATCCCCATACTTAATCAAAAGACTATTTACATCTAACTTTTTTAATATCCTTTCATTCATACTTCCATCCGTAGATCCGCCATCGCATATAACAATATCCACACAATTTGTGATTTTGTACCTTTGTCCTCTGTATAACTCCTTATGAATACGGTCGGACTCGTTAATAACTGGTATTAGTAAAGCATAATCTCTCTTCTTTTTCTCATATTCAAATGTTTCAAACGCAGGTACTCCCATAATATTATCATATCTCATCCAAATACACCCTTTATATACTCCATCACATTTTTAATTACGGAAATATCTTCCTGCCTGCCCATTTCTATTGATACAAACCCCTGATACCCTTCATTTATTAAAACATCCAATAATTTATTATGAACTTTATGATATTCTATTTTTTTTAATCCGGGTTCGCTAATATGTACATGATTTATTATATCTTTTTTCCCTTTTAAAATATCAACAGGCTCCTCATAGTACAATAATGCACATGTATCCAAATTGAGTTTGATTCCCTCTGAGTCCACCTCTTCAATAAAATGTATTGTTTCCTCCGTTGTATTCAGAAAATCCGTAGCATATATTTCCGGATTTGCCTCAAGCGCAATAACCGTATTATGTAATTTTGCAAATTCACCTATATCATAAAAAAAATCAAGAGCAATCTCTCGATTCTGTTCATTTGCTGCATTTTTATAGCCATTCCTGTTCCTTGGACACCCAAATACAATATTTCCAGCATTAACCGCCTCTGCAAATAATACAGCCTTTTTTGAATATTCTTTGAGCATATATCTTTCTTCAATTATTCCAAATAATCTTTCATTTCTCCCATACCAAATGGATTGAATAGATGGCACAGACAGCCCATAAACCGTTTTTAATTCTTCGTACCACCCCCCCGCATCATAAACATGAGAATATGGATTTTCATGAAAAATCCTTGTTGGTGAAATTTCCACCCCCGAAAACCCCATGTCTACAAGCAGATTATATACTTTCTCATCTTTCTCTGTATCCCACGCTATATTGCACAAACTAAGCTTCATTCAGATTCCATTCCCTCATAAATTCACATATATTTTTTATTTCCGTTTCGTATTCACAGATATATCCTTTTGAGAAACCAAATACTTTATCATATTGGGTTCTCAAATCGTAATTATACGGCTTTTTATCCATCTCATTTTTCCAATCGTTCTTCCCGGTTACCGCTTCATAAATATCAAATGTTGTTATCGGGGGTGTCACTAAATTTACCAAAGGTTTTCCTATTTCCGTAACAATCCCTATATCATTCCATAATCTGCTTAAATTATAGAACTGGTATCTGCTTCTGCTGTCAGTAAATGAGAGAGCATTAAATTCCGACTTTAAGAAATAATTTTTCAGCTCTTTTTTATTACAATGGTCCTTAAGAATATAATAACCATTAGAAGACAGCTGATAAGATTCCCGAATCAACCTACATTCTGATTTTATTTCATTAAATTTTTCCGCTATGATCATTTGAGGTACTACATAATGCAAATCATAAAGAAAATTCTTTTTTAATCCCATAGCATAAATTGCCGGAAGCCGAATAATCTGAACATTTCCATGATCTTCCATCACCCATTCTTCTAACTGAAGCCGATTCTTACCATATGCTGACAATAGCTTTTTGTCCGATTCATAGGACTCATTTTTACCATCACAATCCGAATATGTGGCTACCGTTGAAATCAGAATAGTCTTACGAGGCTTAATTCTGCGAAGATTCTCCCTTGCATCTTTCATAACTTCCAAATCCGCTACCGGGTTTTCATTTGCCAGAAACATCGCCGCCGGAATGCCGGAATACACGCAAAGTTCCGGCTTTAACCCATATGCCTTATCAACATCAACCGAATGAACCTGCATAAAAAAATCATGTTGCTTTTGTAGGTTGTTTCCGACAAATCCGGTGGAGCCAACAAGCAAATCTCTCATTTGCATTCACCCCCGTATGCCAATCTTTTAATCGGTTCAATTTTACTTTTTTCCTGCATCAGGGCAGCACCTCCTCCATATAACACACTTATCACTCGTAATTCACTTTTCCTTCTCGATTATCATCCAATCAATCAGGCAAAATATAATATAAGGAACAATGCTTAATAAAATCCTATTATAGGAATCGCCGAAGTTTTTTAGCAAAATTTCATGTCTTGCAAAATTAAATGCTAAATTTAAATATATATATCCTATAATTGTCATCCACTTAAATGTATCAAATTGCCTTTTTATAAATAAAATCATAAATGCTGCAAATATTACAAAATGTGGAAAATATCCCCATAATTCCTTATTAAAATTACTGAATATAGCCTCAACATCTGATTTGAGTATGTCTTTGACAAAAAACAGACCATACATAATCGATAGTATCGGAAGTATGACAATTATAATAATTGGAAGGTACTCCTTAACCCATATAATATATTTGTTACTATAAAAAATACCGTAAAACAATACGGCAAGCATAGCAACTATAATTACTGATACGACTATTGGAGAAAATCTACTCGCAGAAACATTTTGTACACTATTTTTTTGTTCAATAAGTACTTTTATCAAATATAGTGTTTCAAAAATAATTGACGGAACACAAACAAAAATCATTTTTTTTTGATTAGTCTGCACATAACTAAGTGCAAATAACAGAAATGCAAAAAGTACAAAACCCTCAGGTCGGCTTAATGTCAACCATATTCCCCAAAAACACATTACAACGTCTACCGCATTGATCTCCCTACCCTCAATTCCCTCCACCCAATAACGCTCTCCAATGATCAAAAATATTACAAGATATACCATAGTATATGTATTACTGATCTGATATGGAAATATCATTTCTATTGGAGATATTAACAACATAATAAAACAGCAAAATAAAGCCGCAGCTACGGCATTCCTTGTATTCTTTATTTTACATATTGATCGATACCACTCATAACCTATCAATAATAACATGCTTCCTACCAGCATATAATGCATAACCAAAATTGTTTCATACCCAAACAGCGCGGAAAATGTACTCATAAAAGCTGGCATAGCTCCCGCCCATGTCATGTAAGTACCTGCTAAATCAAATGACATTTTACCTGTTTCCGCTATAATTTCACCATATTGATAAATAAAATAGTAAGAATCCCCTGTAACAATTCCCGGAAATATACCGGTAGATAAAATAATCGCAATAGAAGATACAAGCAACAATGCTGTTACAAGGTTTCCGTTTTTAATTGCCTGTTTAAGTTCATGATTTCTCCTAATACATATAAATAAGATTCCTGCTGCAAATGGCGGAAGAATAAAAATAAGCTTACAAGGTACTCCCAAAATGGAATATACACACAGCAAAATACACCATAATGCTACTGCCATAGGATATGAGATTGCAGAAATAAAAATAAAATTCCTTTTATGAAATATGCATACTGATAAAACAAGTCCATAAAAAAATATCAGTACATTTGTTACGATCTGTCTGTACTGATAATTCTCCGTCAAGTAAAAAGTAAGATTATATATTGCATTTGCAGAAACGTTTTGTCTTTGTATCTCTTTTAATACAACCGCAGAAGCAATTGAAATTACAAATATAATAAATACCGGTATTATTTTTTTCAAAAAATCACCCATCTTCAGCCACGCTTATATATATATTTCCTTTATCATCATTAAAAAATACTACTGCTTGTCCGGATTCAATACCATCTGGTGCAATAAACAACTTAGGCGCTACACCTGTTTCAACTTCCGATCTCGAAATCAGTTGTATCTGCTCCTCCGAATATAACGTCCTATGATTTGTCGCTCTCGAAAATCCCAGTTCAATATAGGATGAAATATTTTCAATATCATTAGAATTCACGACTGCATTCACTCTATCATCACAAATCACATGATTCCCAAATGTCTTTACATATCCTATGTACCAGCAATCCGGATTGACATAACAATCCCTGTTCTGCAAAATAGTATAAATTAAAGCATCGTTATGATATTGGTTTATTTTATCCGGATGCCAGTTTGAATCAACAGCTATCAGATCTCTGTTGATATTAAGCATACCTACAAATGGTATTGTTATTCTGATAGAATATATGACCATCAATAAAATCCAAAATCCTGTCAAAGACATAACCACCTGTTTTCTATATTTGACACCCCTGCCCATCCAACATATACAGCCAACATATGGTATATAATATATTCTCTTTCCCGAATAAATTGCGAGCCCAATAACCCAAGTAATTAATATTAAAATTATAAAGGTCTTTAAAATAATTTTATTACTATCAATTTTACTCATGAAATCCTCATTATTTTTTACAATCCACTTTTTACTTTAGATAGCCATCTCTGATAATTTTCATAATACATATTTTTCATAATGCGAAATACTCCCTCATAGCGCTCAAATCTTGTTTCAAGATTATATGAAATTACATCCGTAAGTTTCTTTGTTATATTCTTATTTGGCATATAGATGCCTTTCCCCCGCCTCTCATCATAGTCAAATGAAAGTAAATGGGGCAGACCAAATGTTTCATTCATCCCATAGCCACGAACGTCTTCTTCTATTAAAATACTTGGAATTCTTCTGCTCAATACATAAATATGCGAATGGACTCTAAAGCCGACATGCAAATCCGCATCATCATATATTGAAAATTTAGATGCATCATAGCTTAAATCATAATACCCTATCCCTACTCTATCTAAATAGGCTTTAATTAATTCGTTGCATTTATATGAATACTTTGTTTTTATCCCATTATTAAATGTAAAATACAAATGCGCATCAGGAAATAATTCCCGCACACATTCAATCACGTCTACTGCCTGTCTCGCTCTGATTTCCTGTTCTCCCGGCTCTTTTGTTACACCAGGATCTGAAATAACAATCTTTCGGATATTTTTCCCTGTCCTAACTTTTGTCTCATCGAGGAAATTAAAATCATACCATGCGGGGCACCCCATAATATAAACATTTAAAAATCCATTATTCCTCATTACTCTCCAGCTTAATTCATCTCTGCACCCGAAAGTTCCTCCATTATTTTCAATAGTCTTTAAAAATTTTATTGAATCATCTGAGAATTTTTTCTCGTATATGGCCTTATCTGAAACATCATCCCCATATATACCTGAACCAATAATATGAATCCGCGTATTATTTTGGATAAATCCATAAAAAAAAGGTATAAAAAAATTCTTTATGATACGATCTTCAAAACATGGTCCACCCCCCCCGAAAACCGCATCATAATTCCCATAAATGGTCTCCGTAATGTTTTTTGTACCATTTATAAAGTCGATCCTGGCATCCGGCCAGGATCTTTTTATCAGATCATTCATTCTCTTTTCAATCAGAAAATCTCCGCCATTTGAAATTGAAAAATTTGCAAGTAAAAACTTCATTCTTCCGTATCCTCCTTCACAGCCTAACCAACATACGCATCTTTAAATTTATCCATATTTCTATTCTTTAATTTATTGTAAACTGTCTCCTTTTCCATGAGATGCTTCATATAATCCTCTGCTACAATATCGTTAAAATCTTTTTCTCTTGAATATCTGATTTCCTTCTCTTTACTTTGATTCTCTTTGCTGAATTTAAAAATATCTCCGCTGCTTATATACTCAACCAAAGAATCCTGTGCTGCCCGGACTGCTGCCATTCCTAAAAATATCGTATCGATTTTTTGAGGTTCAGGCAATGCGTGATACAACATATCTCCTGAATCAAGCCCCTTGCTCAGCATATAAATTGTAGCACCTACATAATCCGGATTTCCATCATAAGCAGCCCAAAAATTACAAGCACTTCCCCTGTAATAAGGGCTGACACCCATATGAATATTTATAGCATTATGCCGGATCAGATAATCAATCCATTCACCTTTAATAAAACCGGAACCAAACACAATATACAAATCAGAGGCAAGTGCATCTTCCAAAATATCCAGCGGTATCCTGTTTAAATCCCCACGCATTAATGGTATCTGATAAACATTAGAAGGCATAAACCCAATATTTCCGAAATAATATTTTTCTGCCTCCATAACTTTCTCAAAATACTTTCTCATAATATCAGAATAATACATATAATTCGGATCAATTCCCGGAAAAAGTGTTCGGCACTCATGTATCGCAAAAACCTCGTCCGCTACTCCTGCCAGTTTTTTTATCAACGACATATGCCTTTCCTGATTACATGTAAATACTGTTATTTTCATCATGTTCCTCCTGTACTCTGATTATGGAATAAAAATCTCTGCTGCATCTATTCTTGGTATTTTATGAAGATTTATTTCTTTCCCGTTTTCCATATGGGCTATAAATGCAACATCAATTTCCAATGCTGTCAAAATATGATCTGTGTCCTCATCATAAGTATCACAAGGATATGATGCTGTTTTTACCCCCCCCAATAAATCCTCAAGTATCTTTTTATTTTTTTCATATTCCCAATATTTTTCGTCATAACTCATTTGGGCAATTGTCGTAGGATGTGTATGTGAATGTAATCCAATAACGTTCCCTCTAATGCACATTTTTTTTAGATCATTCTGACTTATCCAAATATTCTTGCATTCTTTTAAAGGATTAAAACCCTTCTTTTTCATCATCTGTTCCATTAGCACATCATATTTATCATAAAAAACCACATCTCGCAGATATCGAAATATCCTGTCATTCTGATTATAATATGCATATTGGGAATGGTACCCTCTGGCTTCTTCTGATTCTAAAATTTCCGTATAATCTACGTTTTTATGCTGTCCATATATTAGAACTTCATTGAAAAAATCCTGATAAAAATATTCTATTGTTTCATAACTGTTCCTGAACATTCTATACACTTCAAGCTTTTCAAATTTCCCTTCCATCGGACTCGTATAAACAAAATAAAATGCAGTCAAATTCCTCTCTTTTAATATAGGATCAGCCACCGCCCATTGACTGTATAATCCATCATCAAAAGTTATACATACATCTTCCCCCTTTAACTTCCCCTGCTTAGCTTTTTCAAGATATTCCTCAGCCGGCAGAATATTATGATCCAGCGAATAAAAATCCAATATTTTTTCAAACTCTTTTCCTGAAACACTTCCTTGTGTCTTTTTTATTCGCTCATCCCAAAAGTAATGAAACATCAATCCATGCGTCATTGGATATCACCTCTTTTGTTATATTGCTTTAACAAATGCTCTGCTATCAAAATATCAATCGGTTCATTGATATCTACCGCTTCAATATCAGAAATGATATACCCATTTGCCGATGTTCCTAAAACGGATTTGGTTTTTCGTAATGCATTTACTTCCGTAATATAATAAGCACTGTTCTCAACATATAATGGAACCCTTTCCTGTCTTCTACGAGGAGCATTTTTTTGAAGCCGTTCAAACCTTCCATCATCTCGTTTTATCCAAAAATCAGTTCTGTCTTCATTTAACGAAAGCTGTGCATCATAAATTGGATAATTACTTTCATAATTCTGAATAAATCTTAATAAAGTCTTTTTTTCTCTTAATGGTGATGTTGCCTGTAATGTTATAATGGAATCATATTGTTTGTTATATTGTTCAGCCATTACATCTAAGGCGTGAAGAAGTGCTGATTCCGTACTGGCACTATCACCTGATATACTGTCTGGTCGATTTATCACAATTATATTTTTGTAAACCTTTGCTACGTTTTTTATTTCTTCGGAATCCGTGCTGACAACAATATCAGTATCTTCAAATTTTATAGTTTTCAGTAAATCCAACGTATATGCAATCAACGGTTTTCCATTAACCGGATATATATTTTTCCCGGGAATTCCTTTGGAACCGCCCCTTGCCGGAATCACAATTAGCTTTTTCATCTTTCCTCCAAAAACTGATAAATATCGTCAAGCACAATAACATCTGTCAAAGTAAAGTCCTCATCTACAATAGGAAGTAATGATATTTTAAGTTTCCGAAATAATCTGTATGCCTCTTCCATATCTTTACTGTTGAGATAAAGGAAATCATTCCTGATAATCCCATCAACTTTTGAATAGAGATTAACCCCTGCCACCAGGGCTCGTATAATATCCCCCTGACTCACCACTCCTATCACTTTATTGTCCGCATTCATTACAACAGCAACTCTGTCTTTATTTCTGTCAATACTCTCAATTGCCTCTTTTATCGTATAGCCCTGCCTAATACAATATTCCTTCATAAACACTCCTCCGCTAATAAGTAAGATTCTTTACCAACCACTTTTCATCCACCCTCGTATGAATCAAAAGATCCAAAATCCGCTCTGAAGAACGACCATCTCCATACGGATTTTGACAATTTTCTCTTAAATACTCATGAAATTCATCGGATAGTGCTCTTTGTATTGCCTCGTCTATAGCTGCCTCATTAAATTCCACATCAATTACATTAATTCCACGAAATCTGGAATTCTGCCTTCTCCCGATATTCACAGCCGGTATTTTAAATGTAGGTGCTTCCAAAAGTCCGGAACTTGAATTTCCGGCAATACATCCGGCATTTTTTAAAAGCCCAAGATAATCTTCCCTCTTTAAATTTGAAAAAATATGATATCTTCCTTTTTTTCCTTTCAGAATTGCCTGCTTTACGAGCATAGAGCCGGCATCATTATTAGGAAGTATAACAATTTTTGGTAGTTTAATTTTGTTTAGTGCTTTTACAAATATTTCCGCCTGGTCTCCTGCCCGGCTTGCCTCTTCCGTTACCGGGTGCATCACAGCTAAAATATACCCCGCTTTCAAACTGACATTCAATTTCTCTTCTAAATCAGACAATTCTGTGTATTTAGCCTCAATCATCTCATCGATCTGAGGCGCTCCGACATTGAATATCCGAAAAGGTTCTTCCCCTAATTTAACAAGCCTTTTCACTGCATCCTCGTTAGCAGCCAAATGCATATGTACAAGTTTTCCTATCGCATGTCTTGTCATGCCATCAATATTGCCTGACACTTCACCTGCCTGTATATGCGCAACCGGTGTATAGGTGTATCCCGCGGCTATAGCCCCCATCAACTGTTCTCCCCTGTCTCCCGCCAACAAAATCCAATCCGGTTTTTCAACATCGATAATGTCCGGCAATCCCATAAGGCATATTCCCAGTGACTTGGCTTGCGTAATATGATTATAACCATCCAACGACATATTTATTTTATAATCTATTTTAAATCCGTCATGTTCGATCTCCTTATATGAACTCCCGTATGTTGAAAGCAGATGCATATTCGTTACCACCAAAACAATTTTTACATCTCCTCTTTTTTCAGCAAGTTTCATAATAGGACGAATATATCCCCATTCACCTCTGGATCCTGTCAATATCAAAATTTTCTTCATATATTTGCTCCTCATTATTTACTCAAAATCCTCATACCGGATAAGGACATTTTTCCCGATATTTCTTTTTACTCTTTTTCCTATTACTTCATCCATTTTCCATGATGGAATGCCGGTACCTGGCCGCTTAGACCAGATCATCTCCTGTGCTATTATGGTCCCCTTCTTTATTTCACACGTAGAAACTATACTTCTGAAAGCCCACTCTCTAATACGCTCTTCTTTAGGACGCACTTTTTTTTCATTCCCAAGGGATTTAAATACTTTCCGGCATCCATCAACCAGATTATGAAGATCCATAAAATCAATAGATACTGACTGATCCGGTCCCGGAATTGTCTTATTCAGAATGACATGCTTTTCGATAATACCTGCCCCCAGTGCAACCGCTGCATAACAGGTATACAAATCCGGAGTATGATCGGAATGTCCTATTACAACATCCGGATACCTGGTCTGCATCTCCTTCAAAACACCAAGATTTACGTCCTCATATATTGGCGGATACTCGGAAAGACAATTCGTAAAAGCAAGCTGTATTTCCGTAGCCTTCAGCGCGTTATATGTCCTGTCAAGTTCCTCTAATGTGCACATGCCACTGGAGATAATCATTGGTCTGCCAAATTCCGCTATTCGCTTCAGGCTTGGGATATCCGTCATTTCTCCACTCCCTATTTTAAAAGCATACGCTATTTTGGCCTCTTCCAGCTCACAGGCTGCTTTATAACTAAATGGGGTGCATAAATAAGTAATTCCTATTTCATCACAATATTTTTTTATTTCGATATGATCATCCAATTTCAAAGCATAACGCTTCAGAAATTCATATAAAGGTATATCAAAATTATCAGACATAGGCACATCAGGAAGCATTTCTTCATCCGGTAAATGATGCTGAAACTTAATGCAATCTGCCCCCGCAAGTTTTGCCTGTAATGCCATTTCCTTTGCAACATTAACATTCCCCATATGATTATCACAGCCTTCTGCTATGATATAAGGTGTGTTTCCTGTACCAATTTCTCTCCCATTGATTATAATCTTCGCCATGATGCATCCTTTCTTAATTAAATGATCAATTATGTACCTTTGCCGGACTGCCATAAACCGTTGTAAATGGTTTTACATCTCTTGTAACAACACTTCCTAATCCGACCTTTGAACTTCTGCCTATGCAAACACGATTCAGCACGGCTGCCTCCGGTGCAAGCCATACATTATCTTCAAGTACTGACGAGCCACACAAAATAACCTGAGCTGTCACAACACAACCTTCTCCAATCAAACAGTTATGCCCGACATGGACAAGATTGTCTATCTTTGTCCCCTTTCCTATAAAAGTTTCTCCCTCAAACAAACTGTTACATATACATGTATTGTCGCCAATATAAGTATCTGATGAAATATGGCACTTCCCAACATGGGGAATATGCATTGGATAATCTTTTCCATCAGTTATTATCTGAAACCCCTCTGAACCAATGACAGTATTACATCCTATTTCCACATCATCATCAATTATTGTTCCACTTTTAATAACCGTGTGTGCACCAATCTTTACATTATTTCCAATGATCGTTCCGTCCTGAACAACCGCCGTCCTGTCTACACGGCAATGATTACCTATAATTGCAGGAAAATCAAACTTATCATAGAAATCCATTTTAATTAAATATTCATGTATATCATAAAACGTTTTTTCCGGTATATCAGATAATATAAAAGTAATATTTTTTCCCGTATTACCCGCAGTATATATATCTTTGTATTTCTGATTTAATACAAGACATGAAATACTGCTGTTACACTTTACATCTTCGATATATCTTTCATTAACCACATATGAAAGAATACTATTATATTCACTCCTACGATTACAAAGATTAAGGCCATGTATGATAACATCTCTTCCTTCATATTGCAGTTCCAGTTCTTCACAAATTTTAGAAATATTAATACTCCTTGCCATCTTATTCTCCTTTCCGAAACACCCGGAATATCAGAGAAAAAGAAAGCATACTTTTCAGAATTTTCTCATCATGCAGACTCTTCTAATATTTAATGGAAGACACCGAAACGGATCATAAACCATAATACATTCCTGAAATGGTTTATTCTTTATTCGGATCTCTGTCGGACTTATCGTTTTCCAGTTAGATTTACTGTAGAACGATACCAGTGTCTCTCTGCATAGCAAAATTCCACACGAATTCATTTCTTTCACAAAAGCATTAGCTGCCGCCATCACAACCGCACCTTTTCCAAAGCCCTTTTTCTCTTGCTCTACACAGACATTTCCAATCCCCAACATCCCGTATGTTTTTTGATCGATAATTACATCAACATGAACAATATTTAAATAAGCGAGAAGGGTATTACCCCCCCATACAAACAAATGATAATCATCTGGCATGATATTCTCTTTTAACCACCTCAAATGTTCCTCATTTTTATAATGCCAATGCTGATTTTTTATCCCCACTAACAAATAAGTTTCCTCATTTGTCAGTTCCGAGTGTTTTTTAATTTCTATCCCAATCTTCATCATTCATCCACCATCCGCACGGAAGTGCTACAAAAGAATCATAAAATTCCTGTACTCCCGGAAGTGTTCCCTGTTTCCCAAACACAGTGTAAATATTATTATTGATATGAACTCCGGATGCATAAAAACCTTTCTCCCGAAAATACCTTATGCATTCCCTCTTATCTGCTGTTATTATTCCATATACCCAGTAATTCGGTTCTCCATTTGGATTCTCTAATGGTCTAAAATCTCCATATTCTCTAAGTGTTGCTGTCCACCTTGCAGCATTTTTTCTTTGCTTTTCGATCCGCTGGCTTAAATTATAAAACTGCTCCACCCCAATATACGCATTTATGTTGCTTAGTGTTGCACTATATCCCTGAATTTTAATATCACACTCAGCACTGATCTCTCCCATATCGTCGCGAAATATCGTTCTATCTATCCCGCAGTCTCTTACAAGTTTTCCGACATCATAATCTTCTTCTTTAAAAACAACTGCCCCGCCGTCAACTGTCGTTAATACACGAACAGGATTAAAAGAAAAAACCGTGACATCCGTGCCACAGTTTCCAATTAACTTACCCTTATATGTTGTTCCAAAGCATTCTATCCCATCATCTATTACAACAATCCCTTTTTCTTTTCCAATATCATTAATCTCATCAATATATCCGGGATAACCGCAAAAATGATTATGTATAATTGCTTTTGTCTTAGATGTAACGCTTTTTCTCACAGCATCCGGACATAATGTTCCCGTTCCAGGATCTATATCCGCCCAAACTATTTTAAGCCCTGCTGTTGCATATGGCTGCGTCGATGCCAGACATGCCATAGGTGAAACAATCACCTCATCCCCATATCCGATACCACATGTTGTAATCGCTACAGAAATCGCGGTATTAAAGGTACTGGTTGATAAAACCTGTTCTTTCCCCAAAAATTTTTTCAACATGCCTTCAAATTCCACCGTATACTCACCTGCTGCCAATTGCCCTGAGTGAAGTATTTGTTCCATCTTTGGAAGTTTTGGCATATATGGCTTATAAAGAGGTATCATTGCTATGTAAACCGTCCTTTCGTTAATAATTTTCCTATTCTGTGCCAGACAAAAGTTACCGCTGCCGCACCAAATAAGCAAACCACAAAATTTTGATACCATTTTCTCCATAGTCCTGCCTGAACCAGAATTGTCAAAAATGGATAATGAAACAGATACAGCTCATATGAGCAGTTGCCGATCCAAGAAAATAATTTCACTGCTGCACATTCTTTTCTCCCAAAAACGTGCTCCATTTCAGAGATTATTGCATAAAAAAGCAACCCTATATAAAAATAAATATTCACTGTAAATATATTTGAAAGGTAGTAACTCGATCCTCCAAAAAGAATGTACCCTCCCCACATACTCTTTTCATTGTGTACGGCAAGATAAATCCATGTTATTCCTATACCGACAATACCAACAGCTCCACAAATATAATCCCACAACGCTTTCTTTTTATCGTTTTCTTTGATTGCCAATAAGGTTCCTAAAGCGAATATATCTGCATAAGATACCGGCAGCATTGATATCCACGCCCGGTTATGCCCATCAAACACAATAAATATTCTCCAGACTATCGAACATACAATAGCTATGTAACATAAAGTTTTCCAGTACTCTTTTCTAATTCTCATAAGAAGAAACAACCAAACACTTCCCATCCATACCTCAATGCATAGCGTCCATGTATGAGCCATCATCTGAGCCATACTCATTTCACCCACTGGGAATCTCCATGTTATATTTTGAAAAAATGCAATATAAATCACAATATCCCATGGTACAAGCCTCCTCCATAGAGAAGCCAAAAATGCTATTACTATGAGCACTAAATATGCCGGATATAATCTTTTCAGCCGATATTTTACCTGCTCTTCAAAAGATAACACATCATTTCGCATCACTTTTCTTGTAAGGAAATATGAACTTAAAACAAAAAAACCGATTACCCCCCCCAAAAAATTGAAGCAAATCCTGCTGCCGAGTGGAAGATCATTATCATAATACACAG
>Ga0224740_10229_pt1 | contig 15488 bp, 8 predicted proteins | sample LIM_E_Water_Bulk_FD_161634 | JGI IMG/M metagenome (GOLD analysis project Ga0224740, IMG submission 161634) | Enriched cells from gastrointestinal tract of the lab mouse from Pacific Northwest National Laboratory (PNNL), Richland, Washington... | ecosystem: Host-associated > Mammals > Digestive...
CTTGTCTTTCACTCCTATGATTTCCGGTGCGGTTTTATCGATCTTTACTTCTGTTTGGTTTTTTGTCTCGTTGCCGCTTCGATCACTTACGCTCACTTGGATCCGATAGTTTCCTTCCGGTAGTTTTGATAATGTGAGTATGTCCGATGCCAAAGAGGTGGTGATCTTGTCTTTGTGATCGATCTTTACTTCGATCGTATCTTCTTTGATTTTGGACAAGTTGTCTTTTAAGGTCACCAGTAAGGTGTCATCGTTTGTCCATGTGCCGTATGTTTTGCCAAATGTGATGGTTGGTGGTGTCGCATCTGCGATCACATTGTACATGGAAGATGTAATGGCTGTTTTTCCGTCTTTGTTTACTGCTTTCGCATAGATCATTGTTTTTCTGTCCGGATCAATGCTTGTATGATCTCCCGATGTCCATCGTGGATCACTGTCCGGTGGTATCTTCGCTTCTGGATCGTCATCCAAGATATAATAAATGTCTCCTGTTTCTTTTCCATACCATTCTACTTCGATATCCACATTCACACTGTCTTTGAAGAAATAGCCGAATGTCAGTGATTTCATGATTGTTTTGATTGGATCATTGTTCAGTTTGACAATGATGTTTGGTGTTCCGTCATTGAGGTTAATCTCATACAGTTTCGTTTCATCACTTTCATTTCCTGCTTCATCTATTGTTTTGAATACGATCTCATATGCGTTGGGATCTGTTAAAGTAAGTCCGTTTGTTCCCATCGTTTGCCATCTGATGCCATGATCCAAACTGTACTGTATCTCTTGTTGGATACCGCTTGCCTTTGGGGTCGTAGTGCCTGTGATCGTTAATGGAGATGCATGTTGGATGCTCGATATAAATTGTTCTTTGTTTTTAATATCCGGCTCTTCCGGTTTTTCTTTATCGATACAAATGCGTATGCTCGTTTCATTTCCTTCCGCATTGGCTGTGGTCCCTCTGAATTCATATTCTTTGTTTTGCCAATCGCTTTCTTTGATGGTGATATGATCATCATCCATATCGATCCATGTACTGGTTCCTTTTTCTCGATATTGATAGGTGATCGGATCGCTCACAGCTGTGTTCGTATTTTTGAATCGTATCGTCACATTCTGATTGATCCATGTGCCGGATGCATAATTGGTTCCGTCTTCTTTTTTCGCTTCTAATTGAATGATCGGTTTTTCTACTGTGGTTACGATATCATTGATTTCGATTTCTGCCTCTGCTTTTACATTGACGTTGTTTTCGATCACGAATTTATAATATCCGTTTTGTCTTGCATCATAGATTTGATCGGTCTTTGTTGGATCCAATGTTTCTAATAGCGTATAGGTATCACTTGCGTTTTTCTTATAATATACTTCCAGTGCTTTTGCGCCTGATGTTCCTACACTGTATGTCACGTCAATTTCATGGATATCAAAATCTTGATTTAATCCATTGGAAGTCGCTGTGATCGTTGGTTTCGTCTTATCGATCTTTTCTACATTTATCGGAATTATCGTTTGATTGTCCGCATTGTCTTGGATGGTCAATGTATAGGTTCCACTTGTGGTTGCGTTGAATTCATATTTGTCTCCATTTTGATTCAAGGTCACGACTGCGCCACTTGGATCATTGACGGTGATCGTATGGACCAAACTTAACGCATCATTGGGTTCTATGCTTACTTTCTTATCTTTGTTTGTCCAACTGTGTTCATTTTCGATCTGGATATTGGCAGTTGGGTTTGTCTTATCGATCTTGACTTCTCGTAGTGTCTTTCGATTGCTTGTCTCACTCGCTGTCTTCAATACGACGATCGGATACATACTGGCTGTCTCTTGATCCAGTAAGATCTGACTTCCTTGTTTGGTTTCTACATTGTCTTCGATCAAGGCGATGCTCGTATATCCTTTTGCTTTCGCATCATCGGATAATTCGATGATGACATTGGTATTGTTCCAGCCTTGGGCATTTGGAGCAGGTGTAATGATGAGATAACTGTCTGGAATGCCATTGGTTCCTACTTCAAACACATATTCTGGATGTAATGTCGCATCATAGCCGATGAATGTCACATCGTATTTGTCCGTAAATGCTTTTTCATTATTCAATACATCATTCGCATAATGCATGGACCATGTGCCTGCGTTTTCTATGATGCCATCATTGTCCGCATCTGGATGTACTGCACTTCCACTCATGGCGGTCAAGGTCGGTTTCACACTTGTTGGGATCTGATCACCTTCGATCAGTCCATCGCATTGTGATCCGATGGTCGGCATTGCGTCGTTCACCATCGTACCGGTAATAATCTGTGGTTTTATTTCTATCGCTACTTTTTCCAAATTCAATGTATATGACACTTGACTAGCATCCAGATATTTGCTATCTCCATCCTTATTGATCAATATGTCTACGTATCTATCTCCATTCATCGCTTTGATGAGGGCGCTCGCTTCTCCTTTTGTCTTGTCATATCCTTGTGAGATGATGGTTGCCTTGTTGGTATCACTGACACTGAATATGATATTTGTATCTGCTTGTTCATCGATCGGCTGATCCAAGATCGCCTTTATCGTGATCGTATTTCCATAGGTAATGGTTTCTTGGCCCATATCGAATGCGATCTCTTGTCGTTTTTTATTTCCATAATTCACGATATAGAGATCACTTGGTTCACTCTCGTTTCCTGCTTCATCGATCGATTTGAATCGTATTTCATATCTTCCCATCGTCGTTATATCTAAGAATGTATCACTTCCCAAAGATGTCCATACACCATTGTTTAGTTGATAATACATCGTTTGTTTGATCCCACTGTTTTTTTGGATCAGATCTCCTTCGATTCTGACATCTGTATAAAATGCATTCGAATCTACATAATCTTTCGCATTTTCAATTTCTGGTGTTTCTGGTTTCTCTTTATCGATCCAAAAACCATATGTGTGTGGAAGCGACATCACGGTGTCACTTACATACGCTCTGAATACATAATCTTCCTTCATCCATGTCGTTGTGGAGATCGTTACTTGTGTCCCTGCATCCTCTGTGACATCGATCCATTCTGTATCCGTTGCCTTTTTGTATTGGAACGTGATTGGATCGGTAAAGTTCTTGTTCGCATTACTGATCGTTACGATCACGTCATCATTTGTCCATGTACTGTCCACATAGCTCTTGGTTGGATCATTCGCCAGTTTTGTTTCGATCTTTACCACTGGGGCATTCTGTTCGATCTGTGTTACGGTCACATCCGCATATACGGCTTCATTACTGCCTGTGGTCAGTTCAAATCGATATTCTCCATTCATTTGTGCTTCATATGTGAACGCTGCTTTATATGGATTTAGATTTTCTAATAATGTGAAATTACTTTCTCCATCTCCTTTATACAATACTTTTAAACTTGTTGCGCCAGATACGCCTACGGTCCTTGTCACATCGATGTCTTGTTTTGATTTGTCACTGTGTAAGGTTCCAAGTACTGCACTGATCGTTGGTTTCGTATCATCGATGTTGCTTATCGTTTGATTGATGGTGGTCGTATTGCCTGCCATATCTGTCGCTGTGATTGTATAGATTCCATTGGATGTAATCGGGCATTCATACGTATCCACCGCTACGATACCGCATGTGAGTGCATCGCCACCTTTGGTTAGGGTAAATGTATCCAAACCACTCAGGGTGTCTGTAAGATTCAAAACGATGTTCATGGAACCTGCATACCATCCGCTTGGCACTTGTACATTCACATTTGGCGCTGTTTTATCAATCCTTACTTTCCTTAAGGTCTTTGGACTGCTTGGTCCTTCGTCACTCACAAGAGATACCCTTGGCAGAAAGCCTTTGTCTTCATTAGTATAGGTAAGTTCATTGATTGGATCTTGATTGCCGTCTGTGATGGAATGATATCCAAAATATATTGCTTCATTGCTTGGCTTGATTTTTACATCGGTGTTGTTCCAGCCATTCGTGTTAGGATCTGGTGTTATTTCAATCCAGCTATCCGGTATGCCATTGGGATCTACTTCAAATACATATCGTTCATCATCTCGATAGTCTTCCAATATGACATTGTATTTATTTGTGAAATCTCCTAAATTGTTTAATGCGTTTCCATCATATAAAAGTTTCCATGTGCCCGGATTTTGAACAATACCGTTATCATCCGGTCTTTCCGCAATGAGTGGTGATAGACGTTCAAGGTATGGAATCAATGTATTCGGTATCGTATCAGCGAATACGAGTCCGTCTGATTCCGATATTAGTTTTGGCATCATATCGCCGACCGTCTTTCCCTCTATGATGGAGGGATGTACATAAAGATCTCTTTTTGTGAAATTCAGATTCATCGTTTTTTCTTCTGCATCAAAGAAGAACAGATCTCCGCTTTTTGAAATCGTGATCTTCGCATTCACATTTGCGGTAAGCGGTCTAATCTTCACCTTCGCTACACCGGTCGCTCTATCATAGGATTGTTGGATGATTTGATATTTTCCTCTGGAATCACTTGGAATGGAAAATACAAGATCACTGGTAGATTGTTTACTCAAATCACCAGTTAAATTCGCATAAAGTTCCAAATCACTTCCGTATTCCACAGTTGCCTTGTTTTTAATGGAATCAAAATCAATCGTTTGTTCATCTTTCAAGCGAACCGTGATGGTGGTTCCATCACTTCTATACGATGTATCTCCCATACCGTCATCAAGTACATACAGCGTCAATTGAAAAGAGTTTTCCCCATCTTTTAACAAGTTTTGATAATCAATCGATATGTTTTGTTTATCGGCAGTGACCATATCCAATACGCTATAGACTTCATTTCCGTTCTTATCTACAGCACTTGCGGCGATATAACGATTGCCTTCTTTTGCGCCTGAAAAAGATAAAGGAAGATCAATCAAAGTATTGGAAGATGGATATTTCAAAGAAAGAATCGTTCCTTTCACTCCTTTGTTAGAAGCATCCAAAGTCACATTCATAGTATTGCTCATCAACGTTAAATACGGACGAGTCCCTGATGCATCGGATACAGGAAAGGATCCATCAATAGAGGTGGATAAGGAATAGGTTGGTTTTGCGTTATGATAGGTCAATATCTTATCCAATGGCAGTTTCATCAATGGTCTTGTGGACATGGTCATTGTGGGGGTAGAGACGGCAGGACATGTAGCATCAGAATAAGAAAGTTTAGACGACTTTAAAGTTAGTGTCACTTTATGACCACCATCAATCAATTTAACTGAACCTTTTATATCATAATTGCCATCATACGATGATGTATTATACGTCCCACCGCTTGTTGTGAGCTTATAGCATATGTTTTTAACTAGTGTATAAGTATACGTCCACCCCTTTGCACTATCTTCAGGAAATGTTGTTTTTACAGGACTACCATTAGCAAATGCTGGAATTACTAAAACCGGACCTTTTAAATTTGCTACTTCTCCATAACTTGACCTCCATAAATCAACAGTTTTAGCACCATTTGTCAAAGACAGATCTTTTTGGACATATGAGCCAGTGCAATTCTGACTAGGGTATACATACATGATCGTTCCACTTCCTGAAGCTGCTTTATTAAAAGTATAACTACCACTTGAAATATACTGTCCTACCGTCTCTCCACCACTACTAAAAGAACTTATAAATCCTGTCCCAGCTTCCGTAGTCGCATTTGTAGGTGCTTGACAAGACATACCCACGGCATTTGTATATTTCTGATAACTTTGATATCCATCACGTCGATTATTCCCTGATAGAAATCTTGCCAAATTCTTGGAAGATAAATCCGTATCTTTTAACCACCAGTTTCCGGTAAGAGATGGTATGGAATCATCCAATGCATCGATAACGGTTACTCCGGAAGAATCCGTTCCTGTCGTACCCACCTCTAACAAATCATTTGTTCCAGCTAAACTAGATACAGAAACGGTTTTACCGATATTTCCAAATGAATTTCGATAATTATTGGCGAGCGTATTCGCATCGCTCCATGTCTTATTGTCTCCAATACTGGATTCTCCCAATAACAAAAGATTGGATCCATCATCTCCAATATAAGTGAAACTTTCTTTTCCAAAAACAACCGTGTCCCCAATGTTATAAATAGATGCAGCTTTTGTATTTGCGGATAATGTATCCATAATATCATCTGAAACAATCCATGCGACAAAAACAAACACAGAACAAATCAACAAAATCATCAATCTTTTCCACACCTGTTTCATTCTGATTCCCTCTTTCTTTATCTATTTAAGTAGGCTTAACTAGATAAAAGAAATGGAAAATAAAATGTATTTTTTTTAATAGAAAAAACAGGAATTTTGATAAAAAAACTCCTGTCTATAAATGTCTACCTTTTGAGATAGATCCTTTTGAATTGATCGTTTTACACCTATAGTATAGCATATAGATTTAAGAAAATGCAAGCTACTCCATTCATTAGTTCCTTCATCTTTGAAAAAGGTTGCGTTAATTTTGGATTTTATTCATTTTTATAATTATCCTGTGATTATGATCGATACTAAGCACATAAAAAAACTGCTATACAACATTATGGAATGTTTATATAACAGTTTTTCCGATTACTCTTTCATCAAAAGCTTTGCAACGTTTTCTCATGAAACATTGCTTTATCAAAAAGAAGTCTTATTCTTCTATATGCTCTGGACGAACTTGAATGCGCTCAATCTTGACTGCTCTATTCGTCGCATCATCAAATTCCATATGTACTGCGCAAAAAACACCGGGCCCTTCTGCTACCGTATAACGCGTTTTTTCATCTGTGGTAAACCGCGTAACTACTTCTTGCATATCACGTCCCAGAACGCTTGTGTAGGCTCCACACATCCCTACATCGCTAATAGCAGCGGTTCCATATACCAATCGCTCATCCGCTGTCTGAACATGTGTATGTGTGCCAAGTACAGCCTGCACCCTTCCTGCAAAATGATACGCAAACGCTATCTTTTCACTGGTCGTTTCTCCATGTAAATCCACAATATGAATATCTGCCTGTACTTGTTCTAAAATTGATTCCATTTCTTTAAACGGTGATTGTACTACGTTGTTCATAAAGATTTCGCCGCAAAGATTGGTGACTGCCACCGTTTTGGATGCAACAGAGAAAATTCGTGTGCCTTTACCAATATTCCGAGGCGATAAATTCGCTGGGCGCACCAAACGATCTGCATCCTCAATAAAATTGAAAATATCATTTTTGGAAAACGTATGATTTCCCATAGTGATTACATCGATTCCCATTCCAAGCAATTCATGATACAAACGCTTTGTAATACCTTTTCCATGGGCCGCATTCTCTCCATTTGCGATAATGAAATCAGATTGAAATTTTGCTTTCATAAGCGGTAGCTGTTCACTTACACAGACTCTTCCAGCTTTTCCAACAATATCACCCAAAAACAAAACATTCATACTTACTTAGCAACTTCATTAGCGCGTGTTTCGCGGATTACCGTTACCTTGATTTGTCCGGGATAGGTTAATTCAGATTCGATTTTATCCTTAATATCACGAGCCAATTTATGACAAGCCAAATCATCCAATTTTTCAGGAACAACCATGACACGAACTTCACGTCCCGCCTGAATTGCATAAGAATTGTCAACGCCATCAAACGATTTTGTAATTTTTTCCAATTCCTCCAAACGATTGATATAATTTTGCAAAGATTCATATCGTGCGCCCGGTCGAGCCGCAGAAATCGTATCAGCCGCAATAACCAAATTAGAAGTTAAATATTTGGGCTCTACTTCACCATGGTGCGACTGAATCGCATTTAATACAATATCGCGCTCTCCATGTTTTTTACAGAATTTATACCCCAATTCAATATGGCTTCCTTCCACTTCCGTATCCAGTGCCTTACCAATATCGTGAAGCAATCCCGCACGTTTGGCTAAATTTTGGTTTAAGCCTAACTCTGCCGCCATATAGCCGCAAAGATTGGCCACTTCCACAGAATGCTGCAACGCATTTTGTCCGTAGGAATAACGATATTTCAAACGACCGATCAATTTTACGATTTCACGATCGATTTTGCCAATACCTAATTTAAATACGGTTTCTTCTCCCACTTTGGCGATATTGGAGTCCATTTCTTTTTTGATTTTATTTACGACTTCTTCAATACGACCTGGTTGAATCCGGCCATCTTTGATCAAATGTTCCAACGCCAGTCGTGCAACTTCTCTGCGAACCGGATCAAAACAAGATACCGTGATCGTCTCTGGCGTATCATCGATAATCAAATCAACGCCGGTTGCCTGTTCAATTGCCTTGATGTTTCTTCCTTCACGTCCGATGATGCGACCTTTCATTTCTTCACTTGGAAGTGCAACAACTGACACAGTACGCTCAACCGCTTCATCTTGAGAAACACGCTGAATCGACAATGCAACGATATTTCTCGCTTTTTCATCTGCGATTGCCTTGGCTTCATCTTCTTTTTCCTTGATGTAAGCCATCGTTTCATTCTCCATACGTTTTTCAACAATGGCAAACAATTCCGCTTTTGCTTCATTGGTAGTTAAAGACGCAACGCGTTCCAATTCTTCTACCTGAACATCCAATTTTGCTTGTAATTCTTTTTCTTTTTCATCCAGTTTTGACATTTGTTCATTCAACTGTGCATTTTTTACATCCAATTGCTTTTCTTTACTTGTGAGTGTTTCATCACGAAAATTCAGATTGTCCTCACGCCGCAATAGCTTGTTTTCCATATCGGTTACTTCTGCTTTACGGTCCTTGATTTCTTTTTCTGCGGCAATTTTCAGTTCATGTGCCTGTGTGCGTCCATCTAACACTGCTTGTTTTACAACAGTATCCGCTTTGGACTGCGCTTCTTTCAGCAACAATTCTGCCTTCTGCTGATTCTTATTTAAACCTGCTCTGGAAACAATGAACATCATCAAAATTCCCAAAACAAGACCTGTCAATCCGGACAACACAATCATAGGGTAATCCATTTTTATGTCCTCCATTCTTTCTGGTTCTAGTAGGTGCAAGCACCTTGTATATAATTATACATAATTTTCACACATTTCTCAAATACTATTTTTTTATATTTCCATTCATTGTAAGCATTTTCAATCTGTTTTCATAAAAATGGATAAAGAAAAAGCGTGTCATTCTTTCATGAAGAAAAACACCGCTTTTCAACTGTTTAACCTTTCAAAACATGTAGACAGCGATCACATACGCCATCCTCTGCTTTTGAATCTGTGATATTCCAACATCTAGGACATACACAGCCTGTGGCAGCTTCTACCTTGATTTTGCCGCTTTCATCTGTGAATGTTACTTTTGAAACAATCAGCCATTGTGCAAAATTTGGCAGAATTTCATCGATCAACGCTTTTTGCGCATCTTCCAGTTTTGGCATTATGACATGTGCTTCCAAAGATTTGCCAATAATTTTCTCTGCACGTGCTTCTTCCAATGCTTTAAAAATTTCACTGCGCAGCCGGAACAATTCTTCCATATCCGCTTCCAATTGATCCACGTTTTCCAACGGTATATTTTCCTTAAAGTCGCCCAAATGGATACTTTCGTCTTCCGCATGGAAAATATCATTGATTTCTTCGCAAGTATGAACAAGAATTGGTGCCCATAAGCGAAGCAACATATTCACCGCTTGATAAAGTACGCTTTGTACTTGTCGGCGACGTGGATCATCCGCTTTTTCGATATAAAGGATATCTTTTGTGAAATCTAAGTAATATGCAGAGAACTCATTTACCATCAAATTGGTCAACGCACTTGTGATGTCAGCGAAACGATACTCCTTATATGCTTTTTTCACAAAATCGTTGATCTGATTCAATTTCAAAATCATATACTGATCTACTTTTGGAAGTTCAGCCACTGACAATACATCTTCCTTAGAGAAATCATTTAAGTTTGCCAGCATAAAACGGAATGTATTACGTACCTTGCGATAATTTTCGCTGCATTGTTTCATAATCTCATCGCTCATACTGCAATCTGCCTGATAATCAACGCTGGCTGCCCACAAACGCAGAATATCTGCACCATATTTTTTCGTAATTTCTGCAGGTGCGACCGCATTCCACTGAGATTTTGACATTTTCACGCCTTTTCCATCCATAACAAAACCATGACTCAATACTTGCTTATAAGGGGACGCTCCATGAACAGCGGTCCCAATAATCAAAGATGAATTAAACCATCCACGGTATTGATCACTGCCTTCGAAATACAAATCGGCAGGATAACCCAATCCTCGCTCCATCATTGCGCCGGTATGGGAAGATCCGGAATCAAACCAAACATCCATTGTGTCCATTTCTTTGCGAAATTGATTATTAGGTGAAGATGGATGTGTAAATCCTGCCGGCAAAAGATCCTTCGCTTCTTTCTCAAACCAAATATTGGATCCGTGCTCGCGAAACAGCTGTGCGATATGATCAAATACGCCTTTGTCCATAATTGGTGTATCATCTTCTCCATAGAAAATTGGAATAGGCACACCCCAAGCACGCTGTCTGGAGATACACCAGTCGCCGCGATCCGCAATCATATTGTGCATTCTTTGTTGACCCCAGGCAGGAATCCAGTCCACATTGTCGATTTGTTCCAACAATTCTTTGCGGATTTTATCAATTGACGCAAACCATTGTGTCGTGGCACGGAAGATGATCGGTTGCTTGGTTCTCCAATCGTGTGGATAGGAGTGCGTAATAAATTTCAGTTTCAATAGTACGCCTAATTCATCAAGACGCTGTGTCACTGCTTTATTTGCATCTTCGAAAAATAAACCTGCAAATTCTCCAGATTCTTCATTCAAAACACCTTGATCATTCACACCGTTGATAAGACCCAAATCATATTGTTTCCCAATCAAGAAGTCATCGGCACCATAACCTGGCGCAATATGAACCAAACCGGTTCCGGCATCCAATGTGACATGGAATCCTATGATAACAGGAGAGCTACGATCCATGAATACATGACGATACTTAACGCCCTCAAAAGATGTTCCCGGAATGACTTCCTTGATTTCATATGTATCCCAACCAAACTCTTTTGCCAAAGTTTCCACCAATTCATTTGCGATAATATAGATTTTCTGATTGACTTCAACTTTTGCGTAATCAAAACGCTCTCCTACGGCAATTCCCAGATTGCCCGGCAATGTCCAAGGCGTTGTCGTCCAAATAACCAGATGTTCGCCTTTTTTGATAACATCATTGCCTTGTTCTACCGGAAATGCCACAAAGATGGATGGATCTTTGCGATCTTTATATTCAATTTCTGCTTCTGCCAATGCAGACTCACTTGAAGGGGACCAATAAACCGGTTTTAATCCTTTATAAATGAGACCATCCATGGCCATTTTGCCAAATACTTCGATTTGATACGCTTCAAATTCTTTTTGTAAAGTCACATATGGATGATCATAGTCACCAATACATCCTACAGATAAAAAACCTTTTTTCTGTCGTTCTACCTGTTCCAATGCAAATTCATGACAAAGCTTTCTGAAATCGGAAAGCGGCATTTTTTTACGGTCATGACCCTGTTTGGTAATGGCAGTTTCGATAGGCAGACCATGGGTATCCCATCCCGGTACATAAGGTGTTCGATAGCCATCCATGAAATGGGAACGCACAATGATGTCCTTGATAATTTTGTTTAGCGCATGTCCTAAATGAATATCTCCATTCGCATACGGCGGACCGTCATGCAGCACAAATGGTTTTGCATCTTTGCGCTTTGCCAGCATTTTTTCATACAGTTGTTCTTTTTGCCAACGTGCTTGAATCTTTGGTTCTTTGCTTGGAAGTTTTCCGCGCATTTCAAATTCAGTTTTTGGCATGAGTAATGTGTCTTTATAATCCATAAAATTTCCTCCTTCAATAAAAAAACGCCCTCCTACGAAGGACGCTTGCATTTGCGTGGTACCACCTTGTTTCCTGCTTTCACAGGCACTCTTTGATCAATAACGGGATCAGACGTATGTTTTTACTATTTTCAAAACATCTGCTTGGAAAGTGATGTCCATGCGATTTGGCTTCACAAAGTCTTTCACCGTATGACTTCTCTCTTATTGATTGACCAAATGCGGCGCGTCTTTCCATGTTTGGCGCATTTTAATGAGTTCTTCTGTTTAATAAATCCATATCGGGAATTGGCGGAACTTCAAATTCATCCAAAGCTCTGGTCAATTCCTGCAGTTGCTCATACATATTGCCTTTTAACTCACTGGCTTCTGTACCGAGTTTTGCGATATCGAGCAGAATACTACGGGCTGTCATGAGTGCTTCTTTGACAATGACATCAGCATTCTGTTGTGCAGTGTCTACGATCATGTTCGCCTCTTTCATGGCCATCCGCGCCATGTCATCGGCGGCACGCTCTTTGGCGCTCAATCCTTCCACAATATACTGATATTTGTGCTTGATCGTATTCAGCTGTTTCTCAACTTCTTCACTACGCTGACGGTACATCTCTACTTTTCGGTGCAGCATGGCGGTCTGCCCTTCCAGCTCGTTGAGGTAATCATCCACCTGATAACGATTATAGCCATTTTTCATGGAATCGAACAATGGCTTTGCCATGCATTTCACCTCCGCTACTGATATTTTCCTATTTCTACAATCAAACGGCCTTTGCGACTGGTGCGATCACTGATCACGACATGAAATCTTCCATGACCACGAATCGAAACAGTACAAATATTATTGCATAAATATTTGCAATCTTCAAGAGGAAGATGATCAACTTTTACACATTTTCCTTTGATGAGCTTCTCTGCCTTGGTACGTGCGACATGGATACAGGCAGCCACAATGCAGTCTAAACGTTTGCCGGAAATCGTTGTTTGATGATAAAGTAATTGAACGGTGCGCTCAATCTGTCCTCCATATGGCGCAAATTCAACAAAACACGATGCGATTTTTTTTAGATTCTGACAAATAAAATCTGCCAGTTCTTTGCGCACCATGATCACAATGGTATGTTCATCTGTGATGATATCACCAAACTGATCACGTTCAATCCCTAAATGCAAGAGCGCGCCCAATACATCCGGATGGCGTAATAATCTTCCATGACTTTGATAAGTGTTTCTTAAACATATGATTTCAAAATCTGGATTCATTTCATAAGGACAGATTGCCAATCGTTTCATTTCTGCTTGTGCATATCCGCCATCATAAGCCAAAAACATTGTATTTCCTATGATTTTTTTTGCGATTTCCTGTTGAGACGGCGTGAAAAAAGGAGTGATGATGCATCGGTTTTGGCGATCGCTTCGATCCTTGAGATCGACGATCCTTGCCGCAAATGCTTCATTACCCCGAAAATGCTGATTCAGTGCCGACAAGGCTTATTCATCCTCATTCGCATCCAATGAAATATTTCCATGCACGCCGATATTACGCGGTGCGCATAAAATAACATTGTGCCCGATTTTTTGAATACTGCCGTCTAATGCAAATACGACACCTGTTAAAAAATCAATGGTGCGCTGTGCATAATCTCGCTGGAGTTTATGTAAATTGATAACAGCCGCACGATTTTCTTTCAACCGTTTTGCGACTTCTTCCGCTTCATCAAAGGAACGCGGTTCAAACAATACCATTTTTGTGTCCATTGGTACACGTCCTACATTTTTGGACTTTGGCGCTTCATATTCTGAGATTGCCGGCGCTTCATCGTCAACGACTTCCAAAATTTCATCATCGTCAATTGGCGCAACCCATTCTTTAAATTTCTGGCTAATACTCATGGTTGAATACCTCCTATTGTCTGAGAGTATTATAGCATGAATTACTTTTAAGAAAAAGGTTTCTTACAGTTTTTTATAAAAAAAGACATCTTTGGCTAGATCTGTACCAAAACGATGTCTTCTCCAATGGATACGATATCACATATTCTGATTGCGATTTCGTCATTTGGGAAAAACCATGGGAACAATCGCTGTAAACAGCTAGGCGGCATGGAAACGTAAAATTCTTTGATTGCATAATCTTTTTCCAGAAAAAACAAATCATTTACCTTTCCGATGACTTTACCACTTTTCATATCGATGACCTGCTTTTGTGACAATTCACTGTAACGCATATACTTCACCTGTTTTTAGTATATGCACAAAATGTAAAAATGTGTCCGTTATTCGATATGCTTGCGCAGTGTCGCTATGGCATTTTTTTCTAAACGCGATACTTGTGCTTGGGAAATGCCCAGTTCCTGAGCAATTTCGGTCTGTGTTTTGTCTTCATAATATCGTTTTTTGATGATATCCATTTCTTTTGCCTTTAAATTGTGCATGCTTTTCTTCAAGGCCAACACATTTTCTAATAAGGCGATTTCATCTTTATCGTCCTTGATCTGATCCAATAAATACAATTCATCTCCATCGCTGTTATATACCGGTTCAAATATGGAAACAACCGACTGCACGGAATCCAGCGCATCCACAATGTCCTTTTCTTTCACTTCTAATTGTTGCGCCAACCATGTGGTGGTCGGCTCTTTCTGATGGTTATGTACGTATTCTTCTTTTAGCTTGAATGCTTTATATGCCAGATCTTTCAAATGTCTGGAAACTCTGACAACTTGATTGTCACGCAAATACCGCTTGATCTCACCCATTATCATAGGTACCGCATAAGTTGAAAAACGAACTTCATGTTTCAAATCAAAATTATCAATGGACTTTACCAATCCAATGCATCCAACTTGAAACAAGTCGTCCATATTTTCGCATCTGGATGAAAAGCGCTGGACGATAGAAAGAACCAGTTTTAAATTGCCGTTGATGAGCGTTTCTTTGGCAGTTTGATCTCCGCTTTGAAGTTTTAAGAATAGTTCCTTCATTTCTTTGTTGTTCAATACGGTTAATTCACTTGTATTGATTCCACTGATGGTTACTTTATATCGGCTCATCATGGATCCTCCTTCACACACAATCAGTTTGCCCGTGAATTTTTTCATTTATACGCAGGATTATGATGAAGAAATATTTGGAAAAAAGCAGAAATCTTTCGGTGATGTTTTTGCAAAATACGATTGATTTTACATTGTCGCATATTGTATCCTTTTATGAAAACAAATTTAAATAACAGGATGTTTTTTTTGTTTTGTTGGTAAAATTTGGTATGAAAAAAAAGCAGCAATTTTATGCTGCCTACTGATAGTTTTTCATCTGTATTTTGAGTTTTGCGATGATGCGTTTTTCCAATCGTGAAATATAAGATTGTGAAATACCGAGACGTTGTGCAATGTCTTTTTGCGTGAGTTCTTCATGTTCAATGCCATAGCGCATTTGTAAAATCTGCCGTTCCCGCTCTTTTAAGCACTTCATCGCTTCCAATAGTTCACGCTTGTTTTCATTACGTTCAAACTCTTGTGTGACGACATCATCGGTTCCCATGATATCCGATAACAACAACTCATTGCCGTCATAATCTACATTTAGTGGTTCATCAAAGGAAACTTCTACTTT
>Ga0224740_10217_pt2 | contig 15446 bp, 10 predicted proteins | sample LIM_E_Water_Bulk_FD_161634 | JGI IMG/M metagenome (GOLD analysis project Ga0224740, IMG submission 161634) | Enriched cells from gastrointestinal tract of the lab mouse from Pacific Northwest National Laboratory (PNNL), Richland, Washington... | ecosystem: Host-associated > Mammals > Digestive...
TGTGTGGTATTTCATAATCACTCATCCTTTCTTTAATGGATAAGTATAGCAGAAAATGACTGTTATTTCCAGTATGAAAAGGTAATTCATCCTCTGATTTGGGGAAATTTTGCAGAAAAATGACGGGGACTTACATCCCCTTCATTCTTGAGGTAAAAAACCCCTTCAACTATAATATAGTAAGGGAAGGAGGAATTATGTTTATAATATTATATGAGCACAAATTACTTACGGGAATCATATTATTTTTTCTGCTGTCCAGTATCATATGCCAGATTGCGGCAGGCGTGATTTATCAGAATATGATATCACAGACGGATAACATGTCTGATACAAAAAATAGGACGCTGAACCAGTGTAAAGAAAAGTATGCCGGTTACTATAAATTAAACGGCAAAATGGTAAACACTGACGTATTTGTGGACAGGTTTCTGCAGGGAATCTGTTTCTTAAAAATACATTTGTCGCATCTGCCCCACATTTCCGGCCAGTTTATGATGCTTTCCGTACTTGTGACAGGAATATCCGTCTGCTTTTCTCTTGCAGCAGGCAATACCTTATTTCAGATTATACCCTATTATTTGATCAGTATTCTGGGATTATATCTGTATTTTTCAATTTCAGGAATTGTGGATATACAGGAAAAAAGACGGATATTAAAGACAAATTTAACAGATTATCTGGAAAACCATTACGCCCCCAGGCTGGAGACGGAAAGGGAAAATGCCATGGAGGAAGGGATAAAGAAGAGGGAAAAATATGCAAAGGAATTGTTTAAAGATGATATTGTACAAAAGTCTGTTCCTGTAGGAAGCGTTTCCGTAGAAAGTTTTTCCAGGCAAAATACATTTACAGGAAATTCCGGTACAGGGCCGGATATGGAGGTTTTAGAGCCGGTTGTGAACCAGTATCAGGAAGAACTGGAAAATCTTTTGGAAGAATTTTTTGTTTAGTTCTGGATAAATCAAAATACATATGATAAAGTTGTACTGTAATTTTCACACTCAAAATTTATAAAAATACAGGAAGAGGAGATTATAATGGGAGAGTATAATGAAGAATATTTTCAAAAAAGTGCAAACAGGAAGGCTATGAATATCTGGCTTATTTTATGTCTGGTTCTTTCTGCCGCCTATGCAGTGGAAATTGTCAAAGGTCTTCGTACCACGGGTTATTATGCAGTATTTCTTTCTATTTGCTGGATTCCCTTTTTACTGGGATTATTATTGTTGAAAGTAAAAGGTTTTGCAGTGTCCTATTATAAAGAAGTTATTGTGGCCGGATATGGTATTTTTTATGTATTTGTGCTTCTGACCACGCAGTCCATACTGGCATTTGTTTATACGTTTCCTCTGTGCAGTATGCTTGTGCTTTATAAAAACCGAAATTTTATAATACGGGCAGGTATATTGAATATTGCCGCTATTTTTATAGCTATTGTAAAAAATTATATGGCCGGAATGAATGCGCCGTCGGATATTACCAGTTATGAGATCCAGATTGCAAGTACCGTGCTTTGTTATGTGGGATTTGTATTTTCCATTAATCATTTAAGTGTATCTGAAGGAGCAATGATTGGCTCGATCAACAGCAATCTTGAAAAGGTCATCAGTACCATTGAAAATGTAAAATCTGCGGGCAGAGAAGTTGTGGGCGGTATGGCTATGATACGTGACCTGACAGACGGAAGCGTAAAAGGAGCAAATGCCGTTGCCGGAGATATGGAGGAACTTTCACATAATAATGATATACTGTATGATAAAACAAATTCTTCCCTGGATATGACGGAAACTATCAGCAAACAGGTAGAAAATGTAGCGGATATGATTGACAGTATGGTGGAACTGGCTAACGAATCAGTTTCCCATGCTGCGTCAAGTTCCGCTGAACTTTCAGAAACAGTGGAATTAGCTAACAGGATGGCACAGTTTTCCAAAGAAGTTGAAACGGTGCTCAAGGTATTCCAGGAAGAATTCGGAATGGTCAAAAATGAAACAGGAACCATTGAAGGGATTACATCCCAGACCAATCTCCTTGCGTTAAATGCATCGATTGAAGCTGCCCGTGCAGGAGATGCCGGAAAGGGATTTGCAGTGGTTGCAGATGAAATCAGAGGGCTTAGTATGGGTACCCAGAATTCCTCCAGCCGTATCATAGGCGCTCTGGGAAATTTAGAAGAAACCTCCAATAAGATGACCCGTTCCGTTACAGAGATTTTAAATCTGGTTCAGCAGACCCTTGAAAAGCTGACAAAGGTGAACGAAAGCGTTGGAAAAATCACGTCGGATTCAGAACAGATTGGAAATGGCATCCAGGTAGTGGATTCTGCCATGAAGGAGGTGGAAGCCTCCAATGAAAACGTGGTGGATAACATGAAGCAGATCAGTGAAATAATGACGATCATGAAAGAAAGCGTTAAAAGTTCTGAAGAAGCCACTAAAGCAATGTTAGGCAAGTTTGAGGAAACATCGGGCCATGTCACGGAAGTGGAAAAGGTCATGAGTGATCTGGTTGATACACTGGAAAAAAATAATGGATAAAGGGATGCTGTAATGTCAAGTAAAAGTGCAGAGGATAAACGGAAACCGCGTTATGGCATTTTAGACGGTATGAGAGGACTGGTGCTGTGCAGTATGATAATTTATCATGGTTGCTGGGACCTGGTCTATATTTTTCATATGGATTTTAGTTGGTATCAGAGCAGGGGAGCCTATGTCTGGCAGCAGAGCATCTGCTGGACATTTATATTTCTTTCCGGCTTTTGCTGGTCTCTTGGAAAGAAACCGTTTAAAAGAGGGATGACTGTATTTGGGGCAGGGGCGCTTGTTACCCTTGTTACATGTCTGTTCATGCCCCAGGACAGAGTTGTTTTTGGAGTTCTTACCCTCATTGGCTCTTGTATGCTTTTAATGCTGCCCATGGAAAAGCTGGTAAAAAAGATTCCGCCGAAAACCGGAATCTTTTTCAGCTTTTTATTATTTTTGCTGACAAGGAATATTAATAATGGTTATCTGGGATTTGAAGAGATACGTCTTGCCAGAGTGCCGGAACAATGGTATCAGGGCCTGATAGCAGCATATCTGGGCCTGCCTTTTCCCGGCTTTTTTTCCACAGATTATTTTTCTCTGATTCCATGGCTGTTCTTATTTATCAGCGGTTATTTTTTATATGGCATATTTTATGATCACAATGGGATGGAAAATAATTTATGGAAAAAGGAAATTCCTTTCTTTAGTTTTTTGGGAAGAAAATCCCTCTTGATCTACATGCTGCACCAGCCGGTAATATACTTACTGTTGTCTTTAATATTTGGTTTTTGGCAATGACAGGAGAGATAATATAAATATTTATACAAATAGTATTATAAATTTAGGAAAGGTACAGTTGTTAAGATGAATGAAGCGGTTATTACGTTGAAAAAGGGAGAAGGACGCACGGTTAAAGCGGGAGGAATGTGGATATTTGATAATGAAATAGAAAGCATATCGGGAAGATTTATAAATGGGGATATTGTTGCGGTGCATGATTTTGATGGTTATCCCATGGGAAAAGGGTTCATCAATGAAAATTCCAAAATACGAATACGGATGATGACTAGAAATGCAGCACAGGAAATCAATCATGAATTTTTAAAGCAAAGGGTGGAGGATGCCTGGAAATACCGTAAGATGACGGTGGATACGCGTAGCTGCCGTATAATATTCGGGGAGGCGGATTTCCTGCCGGGTCTTGTGGTTGATAAATTTTCGGACGTGCTGGTAGTGGAATCTCTGGCACTTGGTATTGACAGATGGAAGGATGATATTGTAAATATTTTAAGGGAACTGCTGGAACAGGACGGAATTTTGATCAGAGGCGTTTATGAGCGGAGCGATGCCAAAGTCCGGTTAAATGAAGGCATGGAGAGAGTCAAAGGATTTATAGGGAAAGAATTTGACACCAATGTAGAAATTGAAGAAAACGGTGTTAAATTTCTGGTGGATGTGAAAGATGGTCAGAAAACAGGATTTTTCCTTGACCAGAAATATAACCGTCTGGCAATTCAAAAGCTGTGCCGGGATGCCAGAGTCTTAGACTGCTTTACCCATACAGGTTCTTTTGCCCTAAATGCAGCCGCTGCCGGGGCAAAGGAAGTGATTGGCGTGGATGCATCCGAACTGGCAGTCAGCCAGGCAGTCAAAAATGCCGGGCTGAACCACTTGGAAGACAGGACAAAGTTCTGGTGCCGGGATGTTTTCGAGGTGCTTCCCGAATTGGCGGAAAAAGGTGAGAAGTTTGACGTGGTGATACTCGATCCGCCTGCTTTTACAAAGTCACGCAATTCTGTCAAAAATGCGGTAAAGGGATACAGGGAAATTAATCTGCGGGCCATGAAGCTTGTGAAGGACGGGGGATTTCTGGCTACATGCTCCTGCTCCCATTTTATGTCTTATGAGTTATTTACGCAAACCATTCACCAGGCCGCAAGAAATGCACATAAAAGGCTGCGGCAGACAGAGTATAGGACACAGGCACCGGATCATCCCATTTTGTGGTCAGCAGACGAATCCTATTATTTAAAATTTTACATTTTTCAGGTATGCGATGAGAAATAGGCAAAGGAGAAAAAATTGATGATACTTGATGCAGCGCTGGATACATTTAAGGATGGGATAAAGCTTCTCCCCTTTTTATTTTTGACTTATCTGGTTATGGAGTATATTGAGCATAAAACAAATGACAAAACCCGGCAGATCATGAAAAAGTCAGGAAAGTGGGGGTCTGTTTTTGGCGGGCTGTTAGGGATTGTCCCGCAGTGCGGCTTTTCTGCAGCCGCATCAAATCTGTATGCAGGCCGGATCATTACTCTGGGTACCCTGCTTGCCGTATTCTTATCCACTTCGGATGAAATGCTGCCCATTCTGATATCTGAGCAGGCGCCTGCACGTACAATCATTAAGATACTAATAACGAAAGCTGTCATAGGTATATTCGCAGGCATCCTGACAGACTTTTTTATCCGCAGGAAAAAGAAAGATGCAAAAGAAGAACTGCGGATTGAACATATGTGCGATCACCAACACTGTCATTGTTCCGAAAACAAAATTTTTAAGTCTGCCCTTAACCATACCTGTCAGATTTTCATTTTTATAGTTATCATTACATTTGTACTGAATCTTCTGATTGGTTCCATAGGGGAAGAAAGGCTGGCGTCTGCTGTACTGGGCAAATCTGTCTTTGGTCCGATGATCGCCGGACTGGTGGGGCTGATACCCAACTGTGCCTCCTCTGTGGCGCTGACCCAGCTTTATTTAAAGGGCCTTTTGGGAGGCGGTTCACTGATCGCCGGACTGCTTGCCGGCTCCGGCGTAGGGCTTTTGATCCTTTATAAAGTAAACGACAACCTAAAAGAAAATATATGGATAACTTTTGCGCTTTATGCAGTTGGTGTGTTGTCCGGGATTTTAATTGAAGCGGCAGGAATTCTGTTTTAGAAGTTACAGGATCAAGAAGGGATGGAAAAGAAAAGCACCATCCCCAAGGCTCTTATGTCCTCAAAAATGGTACTCCTGATGCACCGCCAGGGGCTCGAACCCTGGACACCCTGATTAAGAGTCAGGTGCTCTACCAACTGAGCTAGCGGTGCGCATCTTTAGTTGTTGTTTCATTTACAACGCAAGTGTTATTATAGTATAATGTCTTTGAGTTTGCAAGTACTTTTTTAAAAAAATTTTTAAGAGGTGTAAAAAAATGATATTTGACAGCCATGCACATTACGATGATGAGGCATTTGATGGGGACAGGGAAGCTTTATTTGACAATATGCACAAGGACGGAGTGGATTTTGTGGTAAATGTGGGGGCAAGTATGGATTCCAGCCAAAAAACTCTTGCGCTTGCCAGGAAATATCCTTTCATATACGGTGCAGTAGGCGTGCATCCCACAGAAACGGCAGGCCTAACAGAAGAAGATATGCAGTGGATCAAAGAAAAAACTGCCGAACCGAAAGTAGTAGCTATTGGGGAAATAGGTCTTGATTACCATTGGGATGAACCTGACAGGCTGGTGCAGAAGAAATGGTTTGAAAGGCAGCTTGGTCTGGCTGCTGAAACAGGGCTTCCGGTTATTATTCATTCCCGTGATGCTGCCCAGGACACCCTTGCCATATTAAAAAGCTGGCAGGAAAACATTACGGCAGGTGTTATCCATTGTTTTTCCTATACAAAGGAAATTGCAAGAGAATATCTGGACAGGAACTATTACTTTGGTATTGGGGGTGTGATTACCTTTCCAAATGCAAAAAAACTGGTTGAAGCTGTAAAATACATACCCATGAACCGTATTTTACTGGAAACGGACTGCCCTTATCTGGCGCCGGAGCCGTACAGGGGATGGAGAAACCAGTCTTCCTATATCAGCCTTGCGGCGGAGCGGCTGGCGGAAATAAAAGAAATGACCAAAGAAGAAGTGCTTAGGCAGACTTTGCAGAATGCGAAAGATTTTTACAGAATTCCATAGAATAAACAGTTTACACAATGAAGGAGACAGCGGATGGCATATTTGGGTACGCCTGCGGCAACGGCAGAGATTATAAGAAAATACGGATTTAGTTTCCAGAAAAAATTCGGGCAGAATTTTCTGGTTGATGCTAATATTTTAAACAAAATTGTGGACTCGGCTGATATACACAAAGACGACTGTGTTATTGAAATCGGGCCGGGTATCGGAACACTGACACAATATCTGGCGGAAAGCGCCGGGGAGGTAATTGCTGTAGAGATAGACAAGAATTTGATTCCTATCTTGAATGAGACACTTTCCGGATATGAAAATGTGACAATCATCAACGGGGACATCTTAAAAACAGATATCAATAAGCTGGTCCGGGAAAGGAATCAGGGGAGACCTGTGAAAGTGATTGCCAATCTGCCTTATTACATCACCACACCTATTATCATGGGGCTTTTTGAAAGCCATGTGCCTTTGTCCAGCATTACCATTATGGTACAGAAGGAGGTGGCGAACCGTATGCAGTCAGGACCCGGTACCAAAGATTATGGGGTATTAAGCCTTGCAGTACAGTATTATGCCAGACCGGAAATACTGATGCAGGTTTCTCCAGCCTGTTTTATGCCAAGACCTAATGTAGGGAGCGCTGTGATCCGCCTTGTGAAGTATGAAGAACCTCCGGTAACAGTGGAAAACGAAAGAAAACTTTTTGCCCTCATACGGGCTGCTTTTAATCAGCGAAGGAAAACTCTTGCAAATGCGCTTGCAAACGCTTCTTATGCACCGGAAAACGGAAAAGAGGTCAGGATAACCAGGCAGCAGGTATGTGATGCCCTTGACAAAATGGGATTAAGTTTAACCATAAGGGGGGAGGCCCTTACTTTAGAACAGTTTGCAAGACTTTGCGATATTTTTTGACATCCGAAAAGGCATATGGTAAACTTAGAAAATGAAAATAGGATAATTCTGCCTTAAAGCAGAAAATATGTATGAGGTGGCACCTTGGATAAGTATGAATATAAAGTACGTGCGGATGAAATTAAGTCCCTGATTTCACAAGGGGAATATGCCGATGCCGTGAAGATAGCAGACAGCATTGACTGGCGCAGGGTCAAAAGTGTTATGATGCTCTGTACCATCAGTGATCTATATAAAATCAACAGGAGATTTGAAGACAGTAGGGATATTCTTCTGCTTGCCTATGACAGGCATGCAGGAGGGCGTCTTATTGTCTATTCTTTGTGCGAATTATCCATTAAATTGGGGGAATATGTGCAGGCTCTTGAATACTATAAAGAGTTTGTGCAGCTTGCCCCAAAAGACAGCGGAAGATACATTTTGCAGTACAAGCTTTATGAAGCCCAGGAAGTGAGCCTGGAAGAGAGAATAGAGGTGCTGGAGGAACTTAAAAAAAGGGACTACCGTGAAAGATGGGCCTATGAACTGGCGTATCTTTATCATAGAGTGGGCCTTGCATCCAAATGCGTGGAGGAATGCGACGAGATGTTTCTGTGGTTTGGTGAGGGACGCCATGTCTTAAAAGGACTGGAACTTAAGATGCTTCATCAGCCTTTAAGCCAGGAACAGCAGGTCAAGTATGACCAGATGAAGCAGACAGGCGGCTTTATCACCTCTGATTATGCGGCTGACCAGCAGGCAATACAGGAACAGGCCCACGAGGAGACAGAAGAAGAGGAAGACAATGAGTTCAGCCTGGAAGAAAACATACTGACCCATGATACCCGGGAAATGCCAGGAAAAGAAGATCTTGATATTCAGGTTAAAACGGTGGATGTGAGCCAGTATAATACCATTAACCTGCAAAAAGAACTGGCGGAAAGCATGAAGGAAATCCTGGAGGATAATATTCCCCGGGAGGAGCCGGCGCAGGAAGCAGAACAGCTTTTGCAGACACAGGTATATGAATCTGCCTCTATACGCAGCAGTATCCGTGCCGAGGAGAAGGAACAAGGCCCGGAAGTGAATCAGGATACCGACGAGATGCAGCTTATCACGGAGGAAGATTTAAAAGAGTCCGGCGAAAAGAAACAGACAGATGCCCCTGTCTCCAGAAATAAGCCGGAGGAGGGAGAATCAGAGGAAGTTTTTTTTGGAAATACAGAGGAAGTAAACATTCAGGAGGTAGTTTCCGAACTTGCCCAGCAGAATGGTTCCCGGACACCTTTTACCCCTTTAGAGGAGGATGCCCCTTCGGCGGAAGAAAAAGATGAGAGCGTTCCGGAGGATTCTTTAAATATTTCGGATATTCCAAAGGCAACGGCGGCATCAGGCATATTCAGCATTCCTGAAACTTCCAGTGTCTTAAGCGGGCAGCAGATTCCGGAAGCAAGCCCTGACCCGTCCCTGAGCAATACAGGAGTCATCAGGACTTTCAATAAACCTTCAGGATACGATGATATGCTTTCCCAGGAATATGACGGCCAGATATCTCTGGTGGTGCCTGAACAGGAGAAGCTCGAAAAGCAGATCACCGGGCAGCTTAGTATTGAAGACATTATGGCTGAATGGGAAAAAATGAAGCAGGAGAACGAGCGAAGGCGGATGGAGGAGATCCGTAAGCGCGTACACCAGCAGACAGATACTTTATTTGCTGATTTTGATGAATCCACAAAATCAGGGCTTTTGGAAGAACTGGAAAAAGCAATGGTTACAGCGGCTATCAGGGAAGAAAAGCTGCGGGCGGCCCAGGAACGTCCCAAGGTCATTAAGATGGCTGATATTGACAGGACAGGACAGGAAAAAGAGCCTTTAGAGGAGGCTGTGAAAGTATCAAAAACGGAAACACCGGACAAGGAGGCAATACCGCAGACCGATCCAGTCGCTGCGGAAAGCCTGCAAATTCCGGACACAGGGGTATCAGAAGAAGAACTTGAAGCTTTAAAGGAAGTTTTTAAGCCGAAAGGTACAAAGGTCAGAAAAAAGAAAGAACCTGTAAAGAAAGTCGTTAAGGAAGATAACCAAAAGACTGATGTCAAGGCGGAGAAAGAGCCGCAGGTCAAGGAAGGATTTGTGGATGAAGAAGCAGTTGTTTTAGAGCCTTCCGAAGAACAGAAGGTAAAAGAAGAAGGGGACAATAAGCATACTGCAAGGGAAATGACAAACAGTGAAAGAGAGCAGTTTGCTCCTTTCATTCATCATAAGCGCACCAGAAACCAGATTGTGGAAGCAATTGATAATATCAGTATGGCATCTTACACCGGAAACGTGATCATTACAGGTGAAGAAGGGACTGGTACCACAGCCCTTGCAAAGCTTCTGGTAAAGGAGATCCAGCTTTCAGACAGTAATTTTTCAGGAAAGGTAGCTAAGATCTCCGGTTCGGTCATGAACAAGAAGGATATTGGGGCAACCTTATCCAAGCTTTCCGGCGGCGCCCTTATTGTGGAGGCCGCTTCCGCCATGAAAAAGCCGGCCGCAGACCAGCTTTTAAAGGAACTGGAGCAGGAGGGAAAAGGGCTTATTATTTTACTTGAGGACACCAAGCCTAAGATGAATGAGTTTCTGGTCAAAAATCCTGACATAAAAAGTGTATTTAACTTAAGGGTGGATGTAGAGGCCCTTGATGACCAGACACTGGTAAAATATGCCAGAAAATATGCCCTTGAACAGGAGTACACTATTGATGAGCTTGGGGTGCTGGCTTTACATACAAGGATAGCGGATATGCAGACCAGTGACCATGAAGTTACGCTGGCGGAAATAGAAGAATTGGTGGATGAAGCGATTTATTATGCAGACCGGAAGACACCAAAGCATTTCTTTGATGTTCTGCTGGGTAAAAGATATGATGAGGAGGATATGATCGTCCTTCGTGAAAACGATTTTATGCATTATTAATAAAACTGGGGGGTTAAGGTTATGGAAGGAACAACAGGGAAAAAGACGGAAACAGAAGTTTTTATTTCAGAGGCAGATCAGTACTTATTTGCGCAGGGTACCCATTACGATATTTACAAGAAGCTGGGTGCACATCCTTCTGTGCAGGATGGAGAGGAAGGGATGTTTTTCGGCGTATGGGCGCCCAATGCTGCAAGCGTACATGTGATTGGTACCTTTAACGGATGGAGCGAAAGCGCCAATCCTATGGAACGTCTGGGACCCGGAGGAATCTATGCAGTGTTTATTCCAGGGGTAGGTGTCCACGAACTGTATAAGTTCATGATCACCACTCCTTATGGGGAACGTTTATATAAGGCTGATCCTTTTGCAAACAGTGCGGAACTGCGTCCGGGAACTGCATCCCGGACAGTGGATATTTCTGGATTTAAATGGTCCGACGATGTGTGGATGAAGGAGAGGGAAAGCAAAGATTACAATCATGAACCGGTTGCCATATATGAATGTCATATAGGTTCCTGGATGCGTCATCCAAGGCCTGAAGAAAAAGGCTATTATAATTACAGGGAATTTGCAGACAGGATCGTGGAATATCTGAAAGATATGAAGTATACCCATGTGGAATTGATGGGGATTGCAGAGCATCCATTTGACGGTTCCTGGGGATATCAGGTAACGGGATACTATGCGCCCACTTCCCGCTATGGGGAACCGGAAGACTTCATGTATCTTATCAATAAGCTACATAAGAACAAAATAGGCGTCATTCTGGACTGGGTTCCCGCTCATTTTGCCATAGATGCCCATGGACTCGGACGGTTTGACGGCCAGTGTATTTTTGAAGATCCTGACCCGCGTAAGGGAGAGCATCCTGACTGGGGAACCAAGATTTTTAATTATGGCAAGACCGAGGTGAAAAACTTCCTGATAGCCAATGTACTGTTCTGGATCAAGGAGTTTCACATTGACGGTATACGGGTAGACGCGGTAGCGTCCATGCTTTACCTGGATTACGGTAAAAAAGACGGCCAGTGGGTTGCCAATAAATATGGAGGCAACAAGAATCTGGAAGCCATTGAATTTTTTAAACATCTGAACTCTGTGGTACGGGGCACTTATCCTGGTTTCCTTACCATTGCAGAGGAATCCACGGCATGGCCTAAGGTAACGGGAGAGGTGGAGGATGACGGCCTTGGATTCTCCTTTAAATGGAATATGGGCTGGATGCATGATTTTTGCGAATACATGAAGCTGGATCCTTATTTCAGGAAAGACAATCATTATGCAATGACTTTTGCCATGTCCTATAATGACAGTGAGAACTATATTCTGCCATTATCCCACGACGAGGTGGTGCATTTAAAATGTTCCATGGTGAACAAAATGCCGGGGTATACCGTGGATAAATATGCAAATCTGCGCTGCGGCTATACGTATATGTTTGGCCATGCCGGGAAGAAGCTTCTCTTTATGGGGCAGGATTTCGGGCAGGAAAGGGAATGGAGCGAGGAAAGAGAGTTAGACTGGTTTCTGCTGGGAGAGGATTTAAACAAAGGGCTTCTGGAATATGTGAAGGAACTGCTATCCATATACAGGAAATATCCATGTATGTATGAATTTGACAACTGCTGGGACGGGTTTGAATGGCTCAACTGTGACGATAAGGACAGAAGTACCTACAGTTTTTACAGAAAAGCCTCCAATGGCAGGAATAACCTTCTGTTTGTGATCAATATGACCCCCATTGCCTGGGAAGATTATAAGCTGGGGGTACCTAAGAAAAAGAAATATAAACTGCTGTTATGCAGCGGGGAAGAACGGTTTGGAGGAAACGGCTGTACGATTCCAAAGGAAGTGGCTGCTGTTAAGGATTACTGCGATTACAAGGATTACAGTATTACTTTCGACCTGCCTGCCTATGCGGCGGCAATATTTGTTTTTTAATAGATGTTAAGAAAAAGGAAGTATGTGCCGAAATAAAGGGTGAATGCGTGATGCATTTGCCCTTTTTACCAATGAGAAAGTAACGGGCATATATTTTATAATACAGGATGTGTTTACATGAATATTTTAATTGATGGGGCGGAAAACGCCCGGACATATACAAATGTAGACAGGGAAACAACTTCATACCGTACCCCAAAGGATTCTGAAAAAATTGAATCCGGCGGGTTTGCATTAGACATTTCTGGCACAGTTATGGATAACAGCGCATACGCAGGTCACGGACGGACCGCAGAAGAGGTTATGGCAGAAGCAGGGCAGCAGGATATAACTGCCCGGCGTAATTATATGGCAGTTATGTCTAATTCTATGTCAGACGAAGATTTTGCAAAGATGCAGGAAGAGGGATTTCATCCCGGAAGTACGGATATTGAGACAGTTGTCACCATTGTCGATGAAATCAAGGCAGCCCTTGCAAAAGGGGGAGTCCAGGTAGAAGGCTATACGGATACCATCAGTGATGATGCTCTCAAAGATATTACGGGAAGCGAGGCCTTTGCAAAGGAATTAAAAAGACAGTTTGCAGAAAAGGACGTTCCCCTTACTAAGGAAAATGTAGAGGCTGTCACGGAAGCTTTCCAGATACTTAACCAGGCAGGCATTCCTTCCGACGGAAGTATCAAATATATGGTTGAGAATGATCTTGAGCCTACTCCTGAAAATTTATATACAGCGAAGTACTCGGCGGCCAGCGGCAGCACCCGACAGGGAAAAGGCTATTATGCGGCAGGCGCCGTAGCAGGCTACTATGCCAGAAAGCCGGAAGAAATTGATTTCTCAAAGCTTCGCCCCCAGATGGAGAAGGTCATCACCATGGCAGGGTATGAGGTAAATGAGCAGACTCTTAAGGATGCGGAATGGCTGGTAGAGAAGGGGATTCCGTTAAATACAGATACCTTTTCTAAATTAAGCGGGATAAAGACACATCAGTTCCCCGTATCTTACAAAGATTTTATGGATTCTGCCGCCTGTGCGGCAGCAGACGGCATAGACCCGGCCAAAGCCGATTTAGGCAGAAAAGAGACTTACGCCCGGCAGGCGGCAGTGCTGTATGAGAAAACCGTAACAGTAGATATCTGGGTAGTGGATGTGATCACGGCAAAGAATTTACCCCTTACGCTGCGGAATATTTTTGCCTTACAGAATGAAATACCGGGCCGTGATATTCCTGTGAATATCCGCGGGCGCAGGCTTCTTGAAGAAATCAGACTGTCCATGACTGTGGAAGCAAATATCAAGCTGCTTCGGAGCGGCTTCCAGATAGAAACAGCCCCTTTAGAGGAATTGGTTGGAAAGCTGAAAAAGGCGGAAGAAAGCTATGCCACAGCTCTCACAGGACAGGTGGATACAGAGCAGGCTAAAGAAAAGGCTTCCCTATATAGAGAAACTCTTGATGTACTGCGGGGGATAAAATCCTCTCCGGCAGACATCGTAGTCCGTGTTTCCCGAACGGATACCCTGCGGGAAGTCCGGGATTATGGCGCTAGTCAGAAGCTTGTTTATGACAAGGCCGGACAAAGTTATGAGACGATGATGACAGAACCCCGGAAGGATATGGGGGATTCGATACAAAAAGCATTCAGGAATGTGGACGATATTCTTGAAAGTATGCAGATGGAACAGTCAGATGCCAACAGACGTGCAGTGAGAATACTGGGATACAACAGTGTTGAAATTACTGTGGAAAATATAGAACAGGTAAAAGAAAAAGACGAGTTGCTTGGCAGCGTCATAGAAGAAATGAAACCGGGACGGGTTTTGAATATGATCCGGGAGGGTGTAAATCCTCTTGCTATGTCTTTAGAGGAGTTACACAATTATTTAAGTTCCCAGGCCAATCCAGCAGGGGAAATGGAATCTTACAGCCGGTTTTTATATAAGCTGGAAAAGAAGAAAGATATTTCCGAAGAAGAAAGAAGCGCGTACATCGGCATTTACAGGCTGGTACACCAGATAGAAAAAGCGGATGATGCAGCAGTAGGCGCGTTATGGCAGATGGGAGCGGAATTTACCCTTGGAAACCTTTTAAGCGCGCTGCGAAGCGCCAGGCGGGGAAAGATGGATTATTCCGTGGATGACGGATTTGGCGGCGTAAATAAAAAAGAAACCGGAAGGGAAAGCATCAGCAGCCAGATTGAAAAGGGTTATCAGCCGGATACAGATCCAGGCAGGAAAGTATTGGAGCAGATCTTGGATGAAGCGGGAGACGAACAGGCCGGCAGGGAATTTGACCATATGGTTTACGAGCAGATCCGGACGGCGGCGAAATCTGAGGAGGAAGTATTCCGGTATCTGTCCGATTATGAACAGCCGGTGACTGCTGATAATCTTATGGCAGCAGGATATCTTCTTAAGAGCCCTAAGGATATCTGGGGGCAATTGAAAAAATTAAGCAGGCAGGATGAGGGAAAAGAGTCCGGCCCAGAACAAAAGGGCGATTCTGACTTGGTAGAGCAGGCTGGGAAGGAAGTGCTGGAAGCCCTGGATGGAAAAGAAAATGCAGGGAATGCCTATGGAAGGCTGCAGCAGACCTTACAGAAAATGATTGAAAAAATGGCTTATTCCGATACCCGTACATCGATGGATATAAGAGCCATGAGTGTTCTCTATAAGCAGATATCCTTTATGGGAAACATGGCGAGAGAAGAAAATTATGAAATTCCGGCGGATATAGACGGATCCCTTACATCCATTAATCTTAAGATTATACATAACGGACAAAAAGAAAGTAAAGTTGCAATTACATTTGAATCAGAAATCTTTGGAAAAACTGCGGCAGAGTTTAAAATAACTGCACAGGGGCTTACCGGATTTTGCATCTGTAATTCAGAAAAAGGAGCCGGCTTATTAAAAGAAAACCAGGGGCTTTTAAAAGAGAAGTTTAAGAAAGAACAGATTGCAGGAAAAGAAATTTATTTTGCAGTAGGGGAAAGCCTTGATTTGGCAGAATTCTCACTAAAAGAGACAGACCACAGACAAACAGGGGATGATTCAAAAACCCTTTACTGGGCGGCAAAGGCATTTATCGGATATGTACAGGAAACAGGCAGACAGAAAGGAAATATAAATTATGAGAATCAGTTATAATGTATCGG
>Ga0224740_10230_pt1 | contig 15432 bp, 8 predicted proteins | sample LIM_E_Water_Bulk_FD_161634 | JGI IMG/M metagenome (GOLD analysis project Ga0224740, IMG submission 161634) | Enriched cells from gastrointestinal tract of the lab mouse from Pacific Northwest National Laboratory (PNNL), Richland, Washington... | ecosystem: Host-associated > Mammals > Digestive...
TGGAATAAGAAAACAATCTGGGAAGTGTATTATAATGATACCAGCCTTCTGCCTTGGGGTCAGTTACGCTGTTATACCACTGCAGCATCAGAATATCAGAAAAATGCAACCGCAGTACCAAGAGACTACACCAATGACGCTGCAACAAGAGCAGATTTAACGAATATTTTAAAGAAAATATTGTCGTTGTAATTGCTTCCGTTGATAAAGGTTGACAAATCTGCGTTTGGCTTCTACAGCGAGAATATCTAAAGTAATGAATTTGCAGCCAGATGGTTTTATATTTAAAATAGCAGATTTACATCTGGATGATTTACGGAGAATAGAAGAACGATATATTCATTTTATGGAGGGGACATTACCTGACAATAATTGGGATAACGAATGAATGAAACAGTGTATATACATTTCGTAGTAATGCAAGCGAGATTCAAAGAAATTGTCCTGTTAAAGTAGCAGGCAGATGGGAGCAGACATGAATATAATACACAGACGGTTGGGCTTTCTCAAACATTCCAAAATCAGAAAGCAGCTCTACACGATCTATATTTTGGCTGTTCTAATGCCTGTTACATTGATAGGGATATTTCTTGTGGGAAATACAGGGCAGTTATTGACCAATTATCATAGAGATTTACTAAATTCGGACAATCTGCGGGTACGCACAATTTTATTTGAGATAACAACACAGATTTACAATATTTCGGAGGAAATTTCTTTTAACAATGAAGTGATTTCTGTATTAAACGGTAATTATTCTTCTATGGCGGATATGACGATTGCAGTAAATCAGGTCGCATCGGAAGTAGATAAGTACATGTATAATTATTCGGAAATCGACAAGATAGAGATTTATTGTGACAATCCCAATCTATACAATTACAAGCAGTATAAGACTGTAGACAGTGATATTCAAAATACGGACTGGTATCAACGCGCGATTTCACAGTCTAGTATTTTTTGGAAGGAAATGGTAACACGGGATAAGTACGGCAATGAGTACTGGAATTTATGTCTGGTACGAAAAATACCGCTTACGCATTCGGACTTTCAAGGTGTTTTGGTAGTGCGCGTCAGTGATAATTATTTAAAAACGCGCATTAACAGCCAAGAATATCAAATTCATGCTTCGGTGGACGACGGAGCTATTTTTTATGCCTCAAATCGAAATGATTATGGCAAGCCGCAGGCAGTACCGATTGATTATAACAAAAATTATTTCCAGTATTCCGGCACGAAGAAACTAGACGATAAAACTTGTTTTGTGGATGTATCAACATTGCACTTATATCAATCGGATTCTAAAATTTATATTTGCACACTAAATGACAAATCTTATGAAAATATTATGAGCATTTTGCATACGTGTATTGTGATTATTGCATTGGCTATGATTGTACCGGGGATATTGGTGCAGGTTTTTACAGGATATTTTACAAAACGTATTGTTATGCTGCGTCATGTTATGCACCAAGCGAGCAATGAGGATTACGAGTTTGAGATTCGTATGCATGGTGATGATGAAATATCGGAAGTGTTTGCGGATTTAGAAATTCTAGTGCAGAATATTAAGGAAAAAGACGCACGGATGTATGAAGCAATGATCAATGAAAAGGAGCTGGCAAATGAGCAGCAGAAAATGGAGTTTAAAATGCTTGCAAGCCAGATTAATCCTCATTTTCTTTACAATACATTGGAAACTATCCGTATGAAGGCATATACTGCCGGCGATAAGGAAGCTGCAACGGCCATTAAGCTTCTGGGAAAATCCATGCGTTATGTATTGGAGAATAACGGTGTTGCATTTACCGCACTAAAGAATGAATTAAATCACATTGAAATATATATGAAAATTCAGAAACTGCGGTTTGATGAAAAATTTGACTATCAAATTCATATGGATAAGGAGATTGACGCTGATAAATGTATGATCCTGCCTCTGCTTTTGCAGCCCATTGTGGAAAATGCAATTATACATGGCTTAGAGGAAAAAGAAGTCGGTGGTATGGTACTTATCAATGTTGCGTATCTTAGAGAATCAGAAAACCCTCAAAAGCTGTTAGAAGGGAATGAAAAACAAACAGATAATATCAAGAATCCGCCGAAAGAAATTGAAACCGAAATACTATCCAACAATCTGCATGAAACGAAAATTATTAAAATCGAGATCTCTGATAATGGTTATGGTATGGACGAGGAAATATTAAATAGGATTCGTCATGATATTGCATATAAAAACCCACAGAAAAAGGAGGGAATTGGACTATACAACATTAACCAACGTGTAAAGCTTTGCTATGGCAGTGCATATTGTATGCAGATAGCTTCCGCACCACAGCAGGGAACTACGGTGTCACTATTAATTCCGGAGAAAATATCATAAATAGAAATTCCTGTCTGTTTTTTTTGCCAAAATACAGCAATTTGTATAGAAAGTATAGTAAAAATTAGTCAGTGATAAAAAAAGTGCTGTATAAATTTATCAATTTTTTATGTATTTTTATCTATCTTTTACTTATATAATAAAAATATCACAAATGTGATAAAAGCTTTAGGTAAAAGAGGAGGTAGTGTGGATGAAATCCAAGAGTAAAGAGAAAGTCATAAAACAAAAGTTCAGCCTCGCATTGATGTGGAAACAGCGATATTTGCTGATGATGTCAGTGCCGTTTGTAATATGGTTGATTGTTTTTAAGTACATACCCCTATGGGGCTGGACAATGGCGTTTCAGGATGTTAGACCCAAAACTTTTGCAGTGCCAGTTTGGCAACGGGAGTTTGTTGGGCTTGATAATTTCACAAAGGCATTTACCGACCGTATATTTGGACAGACGATGCTCAATACCATTGGACTTAGTATCTTAGGAATTGCGCTGGGAACAGCAATGGCGATTATCTTTGCGTTAATGTTGAATGAAATCTGCTTTAACCGTTTTAAGAAGATTACACAGACAATTTCTTATCTGCCGCATTTCGTATCATGGGTGGTTATCGCCAGTATTGCGAAAATGGTTTTAAATGATGGTGGTATGCTTGATACGCTGCTTGGCACAAAGCTTGGATTAATGAGTACCAATTCACCACTGTTTTGGCTGGTTGTCTGTATGATTAATGTATGGAAGGAAGTCGGCTGGGATGCTATCGTATATCTTTCCGCTATGGCAGGAATTGACCAAGGTTTGTATGAGGCGGCAAAAGTGGACGGCGCTAACAGACTTCAAAGAATTTGGCATATTACACTTCCGGGCATTAAACCAACCGTTGTTGTATTGTTGATTATGAGTATCGGCAGCGCATTAAATGTTGGTATGGAGCGTCAGATGCTTTTGAGCAACGGTATTGTACAGGATCACGCAATGGTACTTTCGTGGTTTGCATATATCAGAGGTATTGGAAACAGCAACTACGGCTTAGGTACCGCAATCGGTATGTTCCAGTCGGTAGTCGGTATTGCACTTCTCTTTATTGCAAATAAAGTGGCAAGCTGGCTCGGCGAGAGCAGATTGATATAAAGGAGGGGATGACTGTGGCAAAAGCAGGGAGCAGTAACAAAATAAAGAGCCGCGATAATATTTTGGATTACATATTGCTGGTGGTATTTATTTTTATTATAATACTAACACTTTATCCGTTTTTAAATGTGCTTGCGATATCGTTTAATGACCCGATTGATACAATGCGCAATATTAACTTTATTTTCCCAAGACAGTTTACATTAAGCAACTATACTTATGTTTTTAAGGAAAATGACTTAATGACACCAATGATGCTATCAGTTGCAAGAACATTGCTTGGTGCAGGTCTTGGTGTAGTATGTACAGCAATGCTTGCATACGTTCTCAGTAGAAAAGATTTTTATTTTAACAAGCCGTTTACCATTTTATTTGTAATTACAATGTATGTTAGCGGCGGTTTGATTCCTGAGTATTTGTTATTAATGAGAACTTTAAAGATGGGTAACAATTTCTTGGTCTATATTATTCCGGGATTGATATGGGTTTACAATATTATTTTGGTTCGTTCCTTTATTGAAGGACTTCCCATTGCGCTACAGGAAGCGGCAAGGGTGGATGGCGCCAACGACTTTATTATTTGGGCAAAGATTATTCTTCCGCTTTGCAAGCCAGTATTGGCAACCGTTGCATTGTTTATGGCAGTAGGACAGTGGAACTCCTTTATGGATACATATCTTTATGCAAAGAAGCTTCCGACTCTGCAGTATGTCCTGTATGAGATCATGGAATCGGCGACAATAAAAATTGACCCGCACGCGGCAGAACAGATACGCAACGCTGTATCACCTCTCTCCGTGCGTATGGCAATTACAATTATTGCAACCGTGCCTATTATTATCGTATATCCATTCTTACAGAAGTATTTTGTAGGCGGTATGACCGTGGGCGCAGTAAAAGACTGATGCGGTATTTCTATGGCTGCGCAGCAGTGCAGCCATACAAATATAAAAGAAATTTAGAAACAGAAGGGAGAAACAGTATGAAAAAAAGAAAGATTTGTGCGTTACTGTTAGCAGCAGTAATGGTAACAGGTGTTCTTGGCGGTTGTGGTGGAAATAATGACAGCAACAGTGCTTCTAACACTAACACCAATACGAATGATAGCGCGTCAGCAAGTAATGATGATGCAAGCAGCGCAGGGGACGCAGATACATCAGGAGATACCAGCACGCCGGCAAACAACGGTGAGGTGGTTACGTTAAGGTTTTTCAATGCGGATGCAAACCAAGACGATCCTTGGACCGATCCGGTAGCACAGGTATTAACAGAAAAAACAGGTGTTAAGTTAGAATTAGAGCGTCCTATCGGTGGAAATGATGAGAGCGAATCCGTAGCATTGATGATTGCAGAACAGAATTATCCCGATATTATTTTTGCAAAAGGGTCTGCAGGCAGCTTAATTGATGCAGGCGCATTAATTGATATGACAGATTTAATTGAGCAGTATGGTCCAAATATCAAGAAGCTTTATGGAGATGAGTTCGGAAAATTAAGAGAATCCAAAGATGATCCAGCAATTTATCAGTTATCTGCTTACAATGTAGGTGGTACAAAGTATAAAGACTGTGGCTCTGCACAAATTCAATGGGACGCATTAAAAGCAAAAGACTATAAACTTCCAGATACATTAGAAGAATTTGAAACAATGATTAAGGATTATATAGCGTCCAGTCCTAAAACAGAGGAGGGACTTGACAGAATTGGTATTACTTTGTCTACATCTGACTGGCATTGGTTGATTACATTAGGCAATCCAGCAGGCGCTATTGCGGATGGTGCACCAGATAATGGTCAGTGGATTATTGATGAGAATAATCAGGCAATCTACAAATTCCGTTCTGAGAAGGAAAGAGAGTATTTCCGCTGGTTATGCCGTATGTATAACGAAGGTATCTTAGACCCTGAGTTTGCTACACAGACTCATGAGGATTATATCGCAAAGATTGCTTCTGGTCGTGTTGTTGCTCTTTTGGATAAGGATTGGGATTATCTGGACGGCGAGAAAGTTCTGAAGGCAGACGGAAAATATGGTTCTACATATTGTGGACTTCCTTTGACAATGGATAAGGAAACAAAATGCCCGGTATTAATGTATCAAGGTTTGACAACAGGTACTGGTGTTGGTATTACAACGAGCTGTAAAGACCCTGTTGCAGCAATTAAGTTTATTGATTATATTGCATCTGACGAAGGTCAGGTACTGGTAAAATGGGGTATTGAAGGCGTTAACTACTTCCTTGACGAGAGTGGACATCGTTATCGTTCTGATGAAGAAATTAAGCAGAGCCAAGAGGATCAGGATTACTCTAAAAAGACGGGTGTAGGTTTCCACAATTATCCGTTCCCATCATATGGTGACGGCATCCTTGACCCGACAGGAAGTCCTTACAACACAACAAGCAAAGAAGCTGTTATGGTAGAGTATAATGAGGAAGAAAAAGCAGCAGTTGAAAAGTGGGGTGTAGAGCTTCTGGTAGATATGTTCCCGCAGCCAGATGAATTTGAAACACCAGATTTTCCACCTTTGTGGGCACTTGTAACACCGATGGAATTTACGGAAATCACGGATAAATTGGATGAAATCGCTTGGTCTGCATTGATTAAGTGTGTAACAGGAACAGAAGCTGATTTCGATGCAAACTATGACAAGATGTTAGCAGATTTTGAAAGCACAGGAATGGCTGAGGCAGAGAGTATGTTAACAGATATTATTGCAGAGAAGGCAGCATTGGCAGAGTAAGAGGAATCAGTAAATTTGACGAGAAATTCCGCAGCGGCGATGCCGCTGTGGGATTTTTTCACTTTATTAGCATTATTCTCCGCGCAATTGTTTACGATATTCCGCAGGACTGATTCCTACATATTTTTTAAACTTTTTGTGAAAATAATCAACATTTTTGTAGCCTACTTGCTCGGATATTTCGTATACTTTAATACTTTGTTGTTCCAGCAGTTTCTTGGAATGGTCTATGCGCCGGTGGTCTACATAGGAGTTAAAATTCTCACCGATTGCCTTTGTAAACAATTTACCAAGATAGGCACTATTATAGCCAAAAAGCGGTGCAATTGATTCCAATTTAATATTGTTTTGATAATTGTTATCTATGTAGTAGAGGATATCTTCAAGTATGGATTCTCGTGAAGAATTATCTGTAATATCCATAATTGCCTTGACTTGTTCTGAAATATAGAGGATAATTTCATATAAATAGTGGCAGCTTTCTATATAGTCGATAATTGCAGAATTTGAAGGGAAAGTGATATGTGTACTTCCATATATCTTTTTAATGTTTTCTTTCATTTGCAGAAATAAATCTATTAAGAACAGTTTAATCTGTTCAATGGAATTATCACAACAATAGAGGTCGTCTTCTAGTGAAAACAATGTGGCAGCTACCTGTTTACGATTCGAAATTTGTAAAAAATTTACGATTGCGTCACTGTATTTGGCAAGCATTGCATCATTAATTGCGTGATTTCCAGCCGCGATATTGGGCAGTTCCGTATACCCAAGTGTATGCTGCCCTTGAATACAGAAAAATCGCCGCTGAATCAGTGCTTTTGCTTCTTGATAGGATAAATATATTTCCCCAAGGCTTTGCACAGGGCGTCCATATGCAAGAAACAGGCTGTCCATAGGACTTCCTTTCTGTGGTGTTTTCTCATAATGTGCAAGGAAATCTCCAAAACGGCGTAATGCAAAATCACCTTTTAAAAGAATTACGTTTTTGTGATCTTCTTCAAAGTGTTCAAATGAGTGATTACCGTTATTGGTGATATTTAAAAGATCTGCAAAACTGTAGCTGCTGTCCTCGGGAAGCAGGCCAAATTTTTCGTAAATTACCACTTGGTAAATGGCTGCTTCCAGTTCCATATTTTGCAGCGCAGCAGTGGATAAACCATATTCATCGCCTATTTGCAACGTACCTACAATTAAGTCGTGGAGAATAACGTCTTTCGCTTTTTCACGGTAGAGTGCAATATGATTCTTGTTCTGTCGTTCACTCTGGAGTGCAGCGTATATCGTTCGGATGGCTTCAAGCAGTTCGTCCTCATCAATGGGTTTCGTAAGATAGAAGTCTACGCCGTATCGGATGGCTGCCTGTGCGTAGGAGAAATCAGAATAGCCGCTTAAAATAATAAATTTGCCTTGAAAACCTTGTTCACGGGCGATTTTAATAATATCGACACCCATAAGCTTGGGCATGCGGATATCCAAAAGCACAAGGCTTGGTGCGTTTTTTAGGATACCGGATAGCGCATCTTCTCCGTTTGATGCTTCTCCGCAGATAGAGAATCCCAGTTCTTCCCAGTTTACAATGCATTTTAAGCCATCTCGTATTGTTTTTTCGTCGTCTGCTATAAATAGTGTTTCCATATGGAAGCCTCCTAAAGTAAAATAGAATCTAATAGAGAAAATTATGCAATATGCGTAAAATTGCTATACCAAATTATTACAATATAACTTTAGTATAGGAGAATTTTAGAAAAATGTCAAATTGAAAAATTTGGTGTTTGTAAAGAGAATTTTTGAGTTAAGGGTATTAATAAACGTAGTGTTTCCGCGAGGTCTGGATATGGAAAATTTATACAGAAAAAGAGTAGGAAGTATTATTTTGAGAAAGGCAGAAGTAAGTATACTATGTATTGCAATTATTTCAGCTTGTATTATTGGTTGTTCTACAGCTGTAAATAAGGACGGTTTGGATGTGGACGATTTAGAGGAGGAATGCCCTTATGAAGAATTTATTGTAGTGGATGTATTTGATACACAGGCAAATTATCAGGGCATACAGCATGGATGGTTTGGCGAGATTGTAAAGAAAAAATTTAATATGGAATTAAATATTATTGCACCGAATGTAGCTGGTGGGCGTGATACACTTTTTGAAGTACGCGCCGCAGCGGGGAATATGGGGGATTTAATTATTTTCCGCGCAGAGAAAGGTGTATTGAATGATCTGGTTAATGCCGGACTTATTTATAATATGGAAGATTCCTTGCAAAATAAGCAGATTATGAAATATCAGAATGCTATTTTCAATTTGAATAACAGTCTGCCACGGGAAGGAATTTATGCAATTCCCTCGGAAGTATCTTTAAACCCGCCGGATATGCCAAGTGAAGCAGTTGAACCAGCGTTTGGCCCATATATCCGATGGGACTATTACAAAAAACTTGGTTATCCTCAGATTCAGACATTAGAGGATCTTTTGCCTGTTTTAAGCCAGATGCAGGAATTGGCGCCAATAGGTGAAAATGGGCAGAAAACATATGGGTTTTCCTTTTTTAAAGAATGGGATGACAATATGGTCAATGCAGTAAAACAACTTTGCTGTTTTTATGGCTATGATGAATATGGTTTTGTGCTGGCAAAAGCAGATGGCAGCGATTATCAAAGTATTATGGACAGCGATTCCTTGTATATTCGGATGCTGCAGTTTTATTTTAAAGCGAATCAAATGGGATTGATAGATCCAGAATCCGTTAGCCAGAATTACGAAAGATGTTTTGAAAAATACCAGCAGGGACAGATTCTATTTTCACCGTGGCCTTGGTTGGGACAGACGGCGTATAATACAAAAGAGAATAAAAAATCTGGAAAAGGTTATATGATGGCATCGATTCAGGATATGCAGATTTATTCTTTCGGCTGTAAGCCTTATGGGAATCAAAGCTGTGTAATTGCGGTTGGTGCGCAGGCAAAGGATCCCGATCGATTAATTGATTTTATTGACTGGCTGTATTCCTCAGATGGAATTTATATTAATAGTGGAAATTTAGCGGCAGCGGCAGGCCCGCAAGGGCTTACATGGGAAATGGGAGAGGACGGGCCATATCTTACAGATTTTGGTGTAAAAGCGCTGTTGGATGCAGAAACTGTAACTGTGCCAGCAGAATATGGAGAAGGAACGTGGCGAGATGGAACGTCAGCTTTGAACTACAAGGCAGTTGCACAATGTGAAAAGAGTGAAGATAACTACTATTATTACTATACGTTGTGGGATAGTGTGCGCAAACAGGAATCCTCGCAGCTTACTGATGACTGGGAAAAGGTAATGGGCGCTGATACCACCATGGAATATCTAAAGAAAAATCATATGCTTTTGGTTGAGGAAGGAACGTCTTATATTGCGCCTGTGGAAACTTTAGAACAGACAACCATACGCAGACAGTGTAAAAATGCGATTCAGCATTATTCGTGGCTTATGATATTTGCTGCGGATAAGGCAGAATTTGATGCTCTTTTGCAGCAGATGCAGCAGACAGTGGAAAGTTATGGATATCCGACCGTTTTAGAGTATGATCTTACACATGCAAAAGCAAAAAGCAGCGGGAAGGCAGTGAATGTAGATATATTTAAAAAATATTAGAAAGGAGAACTATTTTTAACATGGAAAAAGTAAAGAAAATTGTATATGGAGGGGATTATAACCCTGAACAGTGGAGTGAGGATATCTGGGAGGAGGATATGCGCTTGTTTCGGCTTGCGCATATTGATATTGTTACGCTGAATGTCTTTAGCTGGGCAATGCTGCAAAAAGATGATGATGTCTATGATTTTTCAAAACTTGATAAAATTATGGAAATGGTACGCAGTAATGGGTTAAAGGTATGTATGGCGACTTCTACGGCAGCGCATCCTGCTTGGATGGCGCGCAAGCATCCAGATATTCTGCGGACGGAGCATAATGCGATAAAACGTAAGTTCGGCAGCCGCCATAATTCTTGCCCGAACAGTCCAACCTATCGTAAATATTCGGCGCTGCTGGCGTCAAAGCTTGCGGAACGTTATAAGGGATACGACAATATTGTAGCATGGCATGTAGCCAATGAATATGGTGGACTGTGTTATTGTGAAAACTGTGAAAAAGCGTTTCGGGAATGGCTTAAAGAGCGGTATCAGACAATAGAAGAATTAAACCGCGTATGGAATCTGGCTTTCTGGGGGCATACAATGTATGACTGGGAGGATGTTGTAGTGCCAAATTTGCAGTCAGAGGAGTGGTTCTGGGATTATACTAGGACAAATTTCCAAAGTATTTCGCTGGATTATCGGCGTTTCCAGTCAGAGAGTCTGCTTGCCTGCTACCAATTAGAGCGGGATGAAATTAAAAAAATAACACCTGAAATTCCGGTAACCACAAATTTAATGGGATTTTATAAAGATTTGGATTATCAGAAATGGGCAAAAGAAATGGATTTTGTGAGTTGGGACAACTATCCAGCGCATGATGCAGTACCATTTCAGGCAGCGATGTCACATGATTTGACAAGGGGATTAAAACAAGGGGCATCCTTTTGGTTAATGGAGCAGACACCCAGTGTCAGCAACTGGCATCCCTACAGTGCATTAAAACGTCCTGGGGTGATGCGGTTATGGAGTTATCAGGCAGTAGCACATGGATCAGATACGATAATGTTTTTCCAGATGCGTAGAAGCATTGGAGCATGCGAGAAATACCACAGTGCAGTAATTGACCATGCAGGACATGAAAATACAAGAGTTTTTCGTGAGATTGCAGCGCTTGGTGCAGAATTGGAGCAGATTGGCGGGCTGACATTGGGCGCGCGTACTTATGCAGAAGTGGCAATTGTTTTTGATTGGGATAACTGGTGGGCGGCAGAATACTCGGCAGGTCCAAGCCGTTTGATTAAATATCATAGTGAAGTATCAAAATATTATGAAGCACTCTATGAGGCAAATGTTGCGGCGGATATAGTCAGCGTAGAGGATGATTTATCGCAGTATAAGCTTGTAATTGCACCGATGCTCTATATGTCAAAGGATGGTTTTGATGAGAAGATACGTAATTACGTAAAAGAAGGCGGATCGTTTATCACCACATATTTTAGCGGTTATGTAGAAGATCATGATTTGGTAGTAACTGGTGGATATCCGGCAAGATTTCGCGATATTCTTGGTATCTGGGTTGAGGAAACAGACGCAATTGCAGAAGGAAATTGCAACCATTTCCAGTACAAAGGCAAACAGTATCCGGCGCAGATTTTATGCGATCTGCTGCATCTTGAGGGTGCGTCTGCAGTCAGTGCTTATGAGGAAGATTTCTATAAAGGAATGCCAGTACTAACAGAACATGAATTTGGGAAAGGCAAAGCTTACTATGTTGCAACTGCTTCTAACAAGGCATTTTATTCTACGTATCTATTGGATTTATGTGAAAAACTGGAAATTGTGCCTGTACTTGCCGCACCGGCTGGCGTGGAAGCAACACAGCGCAGCAATGAGAATGGGAAATTTTTATTTATCCTAAACCATAATGATAAGACCGAAGAAGTAACACTTCCATATGGTGGGAAGGATATTATTAGTGGGAAAACATATACAATCGGAGAAAACGCATCACTTGCAGCAAAAGATGTTATGATTCTGCATTCTATGTAATTAAGATATGTAATTAAGATATATAATAAGAAGGAGAAGCTGTAATACTAAGCATCAAAAAAACTGACGCTTAGTATTACAATATGCACATAGCCGCATAAAGGAAAATTGCCGCTTTGCAGTATGCGGCTGGCGCAACCATACGGCAAGTCTTTTTGCCGTGCAGTATAAAAACAGAAGTGCAAAGTCTTTGGAAAAATAAAGAAAGAGGGCTTTGGGCTTCTTTTTTTTGTTTGATTTTTCAATAATATTTGCGTATAATAAATAGTAAAGGACGGTAAATCAATATTTTTTTACTTGCGATATGGGGGAACAAATGGGGAAGAATTCGGAGAGAGATATACAAGTTTTGAACAAGTGAAAATGCGGATACAAGGCAGGCAGGGGAAAACAGTGATTTAGATATTGTAGTAACGGGGGAGCATGAGATATCAGGAGAAGACTATTTTATATTGTATAATACATTAAAAAGGTATTGGCAATTCCTTTTGATATTGTAGATTTGGCTGTTCTAAAAGAAGATGATGATAAGATGGATAAAATGTTGATGAATATAGGATTAGAATACTAAAAGGGGGACAAATTATGTTAGAAAAAATTGATTTAACAAAATCGCTGAAAAAGAAAGAGTACAAAAAGCGAATGGCTAAGCTGGAATCAAAGATTGCGTTTTTGCAGCGGGAACTAAAAAATCTAGGTGTTCCAGTTATGATTGTATTTGAAGGGTTTGGCGCAGCCGGAAAAGGAACGCAGATTAACAGGCTGATACAGGCGCTTGACCCGCGGGGATTTACAGTGTACTCAACGGATGCGGAAACAAAAGATGAGAAAATGCATCCGTTTCTGTGGCGATTCTGGACTAAGACGCCGGAAAAAGGACGGATTGCTGTTTTTGACAGAAGTTGGTATCGCAAGCTTTTGGTCGATCGCTATGAGAAAAAGACCTCCAAAAAAGAAATTCCGATAATATTGGAGGAAATCAGCAGTTTTGAGAAGCAGCTTACAGACGGCGGTACTTTGGTAATGAAATTCTTTCTGGATATTTCCGAGCGAGAACAGAAAAAACGTTTTCATAAATTAATGGAAAAGAAAGCGACAAGCTGGCGTGTATCAGATAAGGATTTAGACAGAAATAAACATTTTCAGGATTATTTGGAGATGGCAGATGAAATGCTGACCAAGACAGACAGTGATTATGCCCCTTGGACAATTGTGGAAGCAGAGGACGACCGGTATGCGACAGTGAAAATTTTATCAACCGTTGCCGCTGCGTTTGAAGACCGATACAAAAAGGAAAAAGAATCCAAAAAGAAAGAGCGCGAGGTGGATGGCAGGTTTGATAAGTCGGAGTTAAACGATAGTGTGCTGAAGAAGGTTGATTTGTCCAAAAAGATGGAGGAAAAAGCATACGAGAAGCGTTTGGATGAGCTGCAAAAGAAGCTGCGTCTGCTGCATGGAAAATTGTATGCCAAGAGGATTCCGGTCGTACTTGCATTTGAGGGCTGGGATGCAGGCGGTAAGGGCGGTGCGATTAAACGGCTGACCAATGCGCTTGACCCAAGAGGTTATACGGTAAATCCCACGAGTTCGCCAAATGATATTGAGCGTGCGCATCATTATTTGTGGCGTTTTTGGACAAAGATGCCAAAGGACGGGCATATCGCGATTTTTGACCGGACATGGTACGGCAGAGTGATGGTGGAACGCATTGAGGGGTTCTGTACAACGCAGGATTGGCAGCGCGCATATAAGGAAATAAACCAGATGGAGCAGCAGCTTGTCAACCACGGGGCAGTTGTGCTGAAATTTTGGCTTCATATTGATAAGGAGGAACAGGCGCGCCGTTTTCAAGATCGCCAGGACAATCCAGAAAAAAGCTGGAAAATTACCGATGAGGATTGGCGCAACCGCGAAAAATGGGATTTGTATGAAAAAGCAGTAGATGAAATGCTGGTGCGCACTTCAACTGCGGATGCGCCTTGGATTATCGTTGAAGGGAATGACAAGCTTTATGCGCGGATAAAGGTGCTTGAAACCGTTGTAAACGCGTTGGAAAAACGGATGAAGAAGTCTTAATGTCTTCATCTTATCAAACTAATTTGATGTTGTATCAATGTTCCGATGCAAAGATGATAATCGCAGGCGTAGCGGGCTGCGTCAAGATTATCTGATGCTGCAGATGGACATTTAGACAAGTCAAATTGATGGGTTATTTATTGACAGTTTCTTAGTATATATAAAGAATGGCAGGTAGATAACATAATTTGCAGCAAAACCATATATATTTTTATAGAGCCTTTTATAATAGAAGGAAAAGAAAATATATGGAATCAAGAAATCTGCTTAAAAGATTGACAGTAGTAATTTTATCTGTAATACTATTTCTCGCAATGATACCAGTGCAGAATGTGCAGGCAGAAGAGCCGAATCTGCGGCTGTATGCAAAGGCAGCAGTGTTGATGGATGCCGATTCAGGGCGTGTTTTGTATGAACGCTGTGGAGATGAGCAGCTTGCTATGGCAAGCACAACGAAAATTATGACATTGATTGTCACGCTTGAGAACGCTGATTTGGAGGATACTGTAACAGTATCCTCCTATGCGGCGTCTATGCCAGAGGTAAAGCTGCATATTCGAGAGGGCGAGCAATATCGGCTGAAAGACTTAGTTTTGTCGTTGATGCTGGAATCTCACAACGATTCTGCGGTTGCAATTGCGGAGCACGTAGGTGGCAGCGTGGAGCAATTTGCAGACAAAATGAATCAAAAAGCAGTAGAAATCGGCTGCAATCATACATATTTTATCACCCCGAATGGTTTGGATGCCACAAAAGGTGATAAATTTCATTCCACAACGGCAAAAGACCTAGCTACCATTATGTCTTATTGCATTACAAAATCCCCCAAAAAAGAACAGTTTCTTGAAATTACACGCACACCTTCCCATACATTTGCAGATGTAAAGGGTAAGAGGAGCTTTGGCTGCGTAAATCATAATGCATTTTTAAGTATGATGTCTGGCGCATTAACAGGAAAAACAGGCTTTACCAATAAGGCTGGATACTGTTATGTTGGAGCACTGCGCCGCGATGGAAAAACATTTGTTGTGGCATTGTTGGCGTGTGGCTGGCCCAACCACAAAACCTATAAATGGAGCGATACGCGTTGTTTAATGGAGTATGGGCTGGAAAATTACCAGTTTCGTTCGTTTGACGAAGTAGAAATACCAACAGAGGTTTTTGAGGCAATACCAGTTGATGGCGCAAAAGGAGAGAAAATTAGCAGTAGAGAGTCTGTATCCGTGAAACTTTCGGAAACGGCAGAACCTGCCGTAGAAAAAGAATCCGCCATCGGCGATACCGCAAATAAAAATATTGTGCAGGATCAAACGCAAAACAATGGATTGCTGTTAAAAGAATCAGAGAAATTTACTGTTACGGTTCATAAAAAGAAAGAACTGATGGCGCCTGTAACAGCAGGGCAGAACGTGGGATATATTAGTTATCATGTTG
>Ga0224740_10231_pt1 | contig 15372 bp, 12 predicted proteins | sample LIM_E_Water_Bulk_FD_161634 | JGI IMG/M metagenome (GOLD analysis project Ga0224740, IMG submission 161634) | Enriched cells from gastrointestinal tract of the lab mouse from Pacific Northwest National Laboratory (PNNL), Richland, Washington... | ecosystem: Host-associated > Mammals > Digestive...
TGTAGACATAATCCCGAAGCCAGCTGCTTAGGGAAATATGCCATCTGCGCCAAAAGTCCCGAACAGAAATCGCCAAATAAGGCCTTTTAAAATTTTCCGTCAGTTCAATTCCGCAAAGCTGTGCAATTCCACAGGCCATATTTGTATATCCGGCAAAATCACAATAGATCTGAAATGCATACAAAAGCGTTGCCAGCAATATCTCTACTCCGCCGAAAGCCCAAAACTGCTTATAAACCGCATTTACCGGAATCGCAATCCGATCCGCTATCATCAGCTTTTCAAATAATCCCCACAGGATAAGCTGCAACCCCTTGCGAATGCGCTGCAAATCAAAAAGCGTTACATTCTCCAAACTGTGAAGCTGCTTTAAAAATCCGTCTGAACGCTCAATGGGCCCCTGAACCAGTTTAGGAAAGAAAGATTGAAACAGACCGAAAAAGATTACATTATGCTCCGGCCGTACCCTTCCCTCATATACATCTATTAAATATCCCACTGCCTGAAAGGTGTAAAAGGAAATACCCACAGGAAGCACCAGATTCCTGCTGTCAAATTTAAAAAAGCACAAAAGCAGAATGTGAAGAGCGATAACCCCTGTTACAATTAGCCTTCCTAAGCTTTTTCCCTGACATCTTTCTATAAAAATCCCTGCCAGCCAGGTTCCTGCCGTAGAAATCAAAAGCACGAGAGCATACCTTGTTCCAAAGCTCATGCAGAACCCGTAACTGGCTGCGAGAAGCCAGCATGCTCTCATTTTCGAAGGTATAAACACATACACTCCATATACAATTAGGAAAAAGCTTAAAAAAGTTAGCGATGTAATTCCCATGTTACTCTCCAAAAGCTGATCAGCTTATTTTTTCTTCTGAATCTTCCCATATAGAAAAAGGTCCAGTAAAGGAACTTGCTTTGTCACTATGATAATCCCTGCTGTAATCAGACTCATAACTGTAAAAGAAGCCAAAACAAAGAATAAGCCCTTCCACGTATACAACTCATAGCTCTTACCCTGGTTTAAAATTGCAGCAAAATGGAAATGAAGTACATAAATTTCCAAAGTATAGTGTCCAAGCCAGGTCAAAAAGCGCTTTCCCTTTCCGTCTTTACATAAAGCAATCAGGTACGTGACCACATAACATCCCAAAACAGATGCAAAAAGCTGTCTTCCCAGCAGCAACGGACTTCCCACATCTAATAAATCATAAAAAATTACCAACAGCACTAACCCAGTTGCTGATATCCAAAAGACCGCCCCCTTTACAGCTGTCGGTATCCTCTCTATCTTCTCTTTGCACTCTCCTGCTGCATATCCGATTACATAAAAAGGAAAGTATAGTCTCGTCAGTCCGGGACTTAAAAATTCCCAGCCCAAATAGGTCTCCAGCACTACGGAGGCCCCAAACCCCATATATACAAGCCAAAAAACCTGCTTCTCAAAGCCCTTAGCCTTAGCGCTCACAAGCTGTGACGTATAAGTCATCAAATTCAGCAAAAAGAGCGTCATCAAAAACCACAGCCCTTTATCCAGGGCGAAGAGTACCTCCTTAATGCTTGTAAAGGGATGAAGCGGATGCTGAACTACAATCCAGAAAAAAAAGGGAACCAGATATGCCAGCATCCTTTTTTTTAAAACTGCTCCATATCCGGCCAAGTTCTTTATCCGTCTTCCAATTCCGCACACATAGCCGCTAACCAGCATAAACAGCGGCATCTGGATTACCTTTACGGCATCATAGATATATCCGTCCTCCATGTGATTCCAACTCAAAACATGCCCTGCCATCACAATTAAAATAGCAATTCCCTTTAATGCATCTATAGTCCGGCTGCGTGCATCTGCCATGTAAGCCTCCTGTGGCAGTATTCCTCCGCCACCTATTCCTCATTCATTTTTGCCAGCTTCGCCGCCTGGTCGGCTGCGATGCATGCATCTATGATCTCCTGAATATCCCCATTCATTATCTTATCCAATTTGTAGAGGGTCAAACCAATTCTGTGATCCGTCACCCTGCCCTGAGGAAAGTTATAAGTCCGAATCTTTTCCGAGCGGTCCCCTGTTCCGATCTGGCTTCTCCTGGCCTCTGCTTCCGCATCATGGGCTTTCTGACATTCAATGTCATAAAGCTTTGTGCGCAACAGTGCAAAAGCCTTTGCTTTATTCTGAAGCTGAGATTTCTCTGTCTGGCTGTATACGACGATTCCAGAAGGATAATGGGTCAGACGCACAGCAGAATCCGTAGTGTTGACGCACTGTCCTCCATTTCCGGAAGCACGCATTACATCAATCCGAATATCCTTCTCATCAATCTGAACATCTACTTCCTCTGCCTCCGGCATCACTGCCACAGTAATCGTAGAGGTATGAATCCTTCCGCCGGACTCTGTCTCCGGAACACGCTGTACCCGATGGACACCGGACTCATATTTCATAACAGAATAGGCTCCCTGTCCGTTGATCTGGAAAGTAACGCTCTTCATGCCCCCTATGCCGATTTCATCTGCCTCCATCACTTCTACCTTCCAGCGGCGGCTCTCTGCATAATGAACATACATACGATAAATCTCCGCAGCAAACAGAGCAGCCTCATCGCCGCCTGCTCCGGCCCGAATCTCCACAATTACATTTTTATCATCATTGGGGTCCTTTGGCAGAAGCAAAATTTTCAGCGTACGCTCCAGCTGGGAAATACGTTCCTTGGCATCATTTAATTCCTCTTTGAGCATCTCGCGCATTTCCTCATCATTTTCTTCTTCCAGCATCTGAAGGCTTTCCTCAACGGTCTGCTTACACTTCTTATACTCTCTGTAGGCATCTACAATAGGCTGCAGATCATTCTGTTCCTTCATCAGCCTTCGAAAACGTTCCTGATCATTGACCACCGACGGCTCATTCAGCTCGTTCAATACATCCTCAAACCGCAACAGCAGATCTTCTAGCTTATCAAACATGTTATTCCTCCATTCCAATTCCGCAATATCCGGGATAAGTCCCTTTCACAACCCGATCTAAGCCGGCCAGATCCTTCTTTACCTCTACGTCACAAAAGCCCTGTTCTTTTAAAAGCTGTGAAACCCCAGCGCCCTGATCATATCCGATTTCCAGATACAGCCTTCCTCCCGCCTTCAAATAAGAAGGACTTTCCTTTGCAATTCTTCGGTAAAAATACAAACCATCCTCATGTCCGTCTAATGCACACACAGGTTCATAATTCCGAACCTCATCCATAAGTCCCAAAATCTCCTGGCTTGGGATATAAGGAGGATTCGATATAATCAAATCGAATATCCCCTCTATTTTGTCAAACAAATCACTCTCTACCAGTACAGTCTTGGTATCCATACGCTCTCGGTTTTGCTCTGCTGTCTTTAAGGCTTCCAAAGAAATATCAGAACCAATTCCGATTGCCTCGGGACAGCCAAGCAGCAGACTTAACAGAATGCAGCCCGATCCTGTGCACAGATCCAGAAAATGCATTCCAGGTCTCAGATACTTCAACCCCTCTTCCACTAAAAGCTCTGTATCCTGGCGGGGAATCAACACCTGATCATTGACCAGAAAGGAATGCCCCATAAACTCCTGAACACCTGTAATATACTGCAGCGGAATCCGCCGGCCCCGAAGCTTAAGCACTTCCAAATAATTCTTTTGCACTTCCTCTGACAGCATTTCCTTCGGATATGCATAATAATGGCTTCTGGTACAGCCGCTCACATGCTCCAAAAGAAGCCATGCATTCAGTTTGGCCTCTGGTACGCCTGCCGCTTCCAGCTGCTTTTCTCCATATTGACAGGCTTCCAAAAGGGTCAATGTTCCGCTTCCAGAATATCCTCAATATCCTGGAGTTCTTGCAGCTCTTTTTTCTGCTTCGAATCTTTCTCTGGCTCTGCTTCTTGCTTTTCAATGGTTTCCTGTTCCTGCTCCGATGTTTTCTCTGCCGAAAATTCTTCCTCCAAGTCAGATTCTCTTTCTTCCAAAACTCCTTCTTCCGGATCAAGCTCTTTTTCCTTTGGCAGTTCTTCCTCTGACTGCGCAGCTTCGTCATCCGGAAGCTCCGTCAATATCTCGATGGATGCTTCCTCCTCTGTTCTCCCCTGATAAGCTCTCCAATCAAAGACTGCTTCCACTGCTGCAATGGCAACCTCAATCATATCATCATCCGGCTCCTTTGTAGTCAAAGACTGCAGCCACATACCAGGAAGGCTCAGTATGCGGATAATCAGGTTATCTGTATTACCGGCCAGGCGGATGAATTCATAAGATACACCTGCAATCACCGGAACCAGCGCCACACGATATACCACTCGAAGAATCGGCGATTCTACCCTGATAAAGATAAAGAAAATAATACTAATCACCATAACAATCAGCATAAAGCTGGTTCCGCACCGTTTGTGGTGCTTGGAGCTTTTCCGCACATTTTCTACCTTCAGTTCCAATCCCTTCTCAATACAATTGATGCATTTATGCTCAGCTCCATGATACTGGAATACTCTCTGAATATCTCTCATCAAGGAAATCAACAACACATAAGTGATAAATAAGAGCAGCCGGATAGCTCCCTCCACCACCGCCAGCACAGTGTCTGACACAATATACCGGCGGAAAATATCGGCCAGATAATAGGGCAGCACCATAAAAATAGCTACTGCCATTACGATAGAAAATGCCACCGTCACGCCCATTACAACTTTTTCCGCTTTATCCTTAAAAATCTTCTGCACTACCTCATCTGCTTTAGAGGGCTGAGCCTCCTCCTCGTCATAGAAGCTGGCAGAAAAAGTAAGGCACTTCATTCCCAGTACCAGAGAATCCACAAAATTTATCACGCCCCGGATAAGCGGTACCTTTTTCAACTTTTTATTTCCAATCCCCTCATGGGTACTTAAATTTACTTCAATCTCTCCGTCCGGCCTGCGCACACCGATGGAATAAACCTCCTGATTCTTCATCATGATGCCTTCCAATACAGCCTGCCCCCCGATTCCCGAAGATTTGCATGCATTCTTCATGTTCTTCCTCCACAGCGCCAGCGGTCCTGACGCCATACGCTTTGCCGCATAGTAAAACAGGGTGAGATTTTCCAACCTCAACCCTGACTTACACATTCTTATTTGTTGATACCATATTTACGATTGAACTTATCAATACGTCCACGGGCTGCCGCAGCCTTCTGCTGTCCTGTGTAGAACGAATGGCACTTGGAACAAATTTCAACATGGATGTCCTTCTTTGTGGAACCTGTTACGAATGTGTTGCCGCAGTTACAGGTTACGGTTGCCTGATAATACGCTGGATGGATTCCTTCCTTCATGATTTTCACCTCTCATTTTAATTTGTGAACTTCTGTCTCTCCAATTCCCAGTCAATACTGCTCCGATGCTTCCACAGTAAGTTTCCCTGGGCTATCCCTGCAAGTCCCTACAGTTCCCTGTCAGTATAGACAGCCTATAAAGTGTAGCATAAAAGCAGAGGGATTTCAAGCATTTTCTCATAAATTCAACAATTTTTCATTTCTTTTGTTACTGTTCACACCCAATGTCATTAAGTTAAGCTGATTGAAAAAATCTTATCCTATGGTCTAACTCAAATTTATCAATAAATTTCTCAAAAAGTGGTTGACACAGAGCCTAAAATGTGCGGCCGCTCTCGCTGCTGATTATATTTTAAGAGGCGGCGAGAGCGGCCCTTGAAATTGAAGACAAAACTATTATTTCAATTTCAAGGAGGTACTTATATGCCATTTCCTCAAAAGGTCAAGTCCACTCTTTGGGCGATCGTGGACAACATGGCCTGCAACACTGCCTGCTTCGTTAAAAAACCAAAAAAGGACTTTACCCGTAACCGTAAGCTGGGCTTTGCTCAACTCATCCGTTTCTTTCTCTCTATGGAAAGCGGCTGCATCAACCACGAACTATTGAAATATTTTTATTTCCTTCCCGATGAAATCCCCTCTGCTTCCTCCTTCATCCAACAGCGGGCCAAGCTCCTTCCCGAAGCTTTCCGACATGTCCTCACGCAGTTTAACCTTCGTTTCCCGGCAAAAGGGCTTTGGGGCAAGTATTCCCTCATTGCCGTAGACGGCTGTGAATTTAACATTGCCCGGAACCCTGGGGACCCTTCCACCTTCCATCCTACAAGCGGAAGGTCTAAAAGAGGCTTCAACTCTCTCCATACCATTTCTCTGTATGACCTGCTTTCCAAGAGGTTTTTGGATGTGGTTCTCCAGCCGGGAAAACTCAAAAATGAATTTCTCGCTATCTGCCAGCTCATTGACCGCTATATTTATGGCGGTTTCCCAATCTTCGTGGCTGACAGGGGGTTTTCCAGCTATAACGTCTTTGCACATGCCATTGAAAAAGGCTGTTTCTTTGCCATCCGCACCAAAGACATCAACATAAAACGTCTCCTTGCAGCCGACAGCCTGACGGACCGGATGGATGGCTGGACAGAAGTTATCCTTTCCCGGTCCAGGGCCAGAAAGAAAATGCAGCACCCGGAATCAGCCCCCCTGTACCGCTATATATGCAAAACTGTCCCCTTTGACTTTATCTCGGACAACTCTCCGGAATACCACATGCGGCTGCGTGTGGTTCGTTTTCAGATAGCGGAAGGGGTTTTTGAGAATATCCTTACCAATCTCCCCTCGGATGAATTTTCATTGGAAGAGATAAAGCGACTTTACTATCTCCGGTGGGGCCAGGAAACTTCTTTCCGTGATTTGAAGCATACAATCGGAACCGCAAACTTTCATTCCAAGTCTCCGGAATACATCGAGTTCGAGATCCTTAGCCGGATGACCCTGTATAATTTTTGCACGATTATAACCATGGAGGTTCCCATAGAAAAGAGAACGGAGAAATGGGAATATCAAGTCAATTTGTCTATGGCAATAAAAATATGCTTTGCATTCCTTTCAGACCATGTGGGTCCCGGAAGCGTAAATGACCTGATCAGCCGTTATATACTGCCGATCAGGCCAGAGAGAACCTATGCCCGCCAGCTAAGGTTCCAAGCACCAGCCAGTTTCGCTTATCGTTTCATATAAAGCGCAACTGCCGCTAACAGTATACCATTATTTGAGGCAGATATGCAATCTGTCTGTTTGCTATACCAAAAAACTTCCCATTATACTGCAGATCAGCTTATAGAACTTCTGACAGCTAACAGAATCCTCATATCATCACAATATATGGCTGATTTATGGCAGGGTTCCTCTGACAAGCCTTGTTTAACTTAATGACATTGATTCATATGTAGAACGGTAGCCGGTGTAAGTATTCTTCCGCCAGCGCAAGGACAAACCGGCATTTGACAGATACCAGATTCGTTTGTTGAAAGGAATCCGGAGGTATTGGCTGCTGATGTCGCTGACTCACTTGATTGCCTGCACCGGATGCGGTGAAACCATGTCCTTTGAGGACGGCTATGCTTATATTTATCGCCATATCCAGGAAGAACGTCTCCGTTTTGGCTTCCAGTGTGGGGCAAGGCATGTCCTTTTTGAGGAAGTTTTGGCTCTAGCGGCGTAGATTAATTGCACAATTTTTAAATTTGCTCATTTATAGTTTTTCATAACAAATTCCTCCATATGAAGTATTGCTGGGGTTGTCGGGAAATAAGACAGAAGACTTTTCTATATCCTGTTGCTTTTTTGCAATACTCTATAGAGGAATTTGTTATTGGTAATCTTACATTTTTTTCTTTTTTTGGTTTTCCTGCATGGACAGAAGCTTGTCCAGGTATATGGACTTAAATTGTTTGCTTGCCAATGCCTGTTTTAAGGGCGGCATCTTTAGAATTGCCGCAAATACAGCGGCCATCGCCCGGTGGTTGGCAAATGCCTGATTGTCAAATATCAGATTTTGCAGGGTGCCTTTTTCGATAGCTTGTAATACGAAGCGGTGGGTGCTGTTCACCGGAGTGATCACCTGTATGGGCCTGCGTTTCATTTCAATAGCCTTTGTGGGGCAGTTTCCGGCACAGACACCGCAGCCCAAACAGATTTCTTTGTTGACTACCGCCTTTTTCTTCCCATTTTCTCCCTCTTCCATGGAAATGGCAAATATGGGGCAGGCTTTGGCACATTTTCCGCAGCCTACGCAGGTTTCTTTTTCCACCTCCGGTATATAGTTAGTGGTTGCCACGGGCTGCATGGGGCTGAACTTCCGGGCCGCCTGCAATGCTTCACAGCAGCAGCCGCAGCAGTTGCAGATAAATGCCGGATCCTCCCGGACATTCTCTCCGATCTGCACCAGATTATGGGCATAGGATCGCTCCAGTGCATCCATGGCTTCTGACTTGTCAATGAGTCTGGCATAACCGCCGTGCTCTGCCAGGGATCTGGCTACGTTTCCAAAGGTAAGACAGACATCTAAAGGAGCGTCTATCTCGCAGGGATGACCTGCGTGGAGCATTTTGTGACGGCAGTAACAGGTTCCCAAGCCAATGTATTCGGCTTCCTCTACAATATGGCTGGCTCTCTCGTGATCCAGAATGTGCAATGTGTTGGCATTGGTAAGCACCGGTTCCTGAACGAAGACACGGCCCAGCCTGGTTTCCGTGACGAAGAACAGATCCTTTACAAAGTCTTCTTCCACGTTCATGTATTGATAATACAGTTCGCTTAAATATTTTTGATCAATGTCCCCTCTTGTCCGCATAAGGGCAAACTCTATAAATCCCGCCATAGGAGGGGGCATTACAAACTTACGCACTCCGTTGTGGCAGGAATCCACCAGTAAAGCTTTTTCACACAGATGGGTCAGGAATTTTTCTGCTTTCGCCTCACTGGTATTCCAGATCCTGGCCGCTTTTTTCGCCGTAAAGGGGCGGACGGGCAGGAGCGATACCCATTTGGCTTCTTTTTCCGTATAGAGTACCTGCAGAATCTTATACAGGGTATTTGATACCGGAGCACCCTGGGTAAACCAGTTGATCCGGTCCTCCAGATTCTTGTAGGCATCTCTGCTTGCTAGATGTCCCATGATTTTATCCTCATCTTTCTCTTTTCTGACTCATTTTCTTAAAGAGCTTTTTTTATTATACTCTTTTTTATATTCAAATTCCAGATGCTCTTTGTTTCAGAAAAAAGGGGGCTGTCTTATTTCCCGACACCCCCTAAATATATCAGTCTTCCCTGTTCATGCGTCTTTTTACTACCAGAAGAACAGATGCTCCTACTACCAGAATACCTCCGACAACATAAAAAATTCTCGTGCCAATGCCACCTGTATCAGGAAGAGCACCGCCTTTTCGGTTAACCACTTTTGTTGTCGCCTCATAACGCTGTTCCGTAAGTTTTACCGTAGACTCTTCCTGATTAAGTTCTCCATCCTCCTCATAGACGGCTTTAACTGTAACCTTTACCGGATCCGCCAATATAGCGTAACCCGTCGGAGCCTCTATCTCAATCAACAGGTATTCGCCATCAGCTATACCTGAAAACGAAGTATATCCTTTATCATCTGTAGTTCCTATGGTTATATCCTGCATCTGCTTTAATGCTTCCCGCAAATTCTGCCCATCTGCAAGAACAACACTTTTCCATTCTACACCCGTTGGCGTACGACAGTAAGCCTGATAACCCGTATCCTCACTTCCTTTCACAAGTGCAAATCGAGCTCCGGATAATTTATCTCCGTTTTCTTCTATGGCAACTTTATCTATACCAATGCCGAAATCATATATATTTACTTTTTCGCCGGGAGTCGTCTTTATTCCGCCTCCATTATCATATTCCAAAAATACTTCGTTGCTTTCCTTATCCGTTCGGAAAGCACTTTCTTTCAATATTGCTTCATAAGTTACGACAATGGAGGGATTGTTTGAAGTAATAGAAATATCTTTTAATCCATTCTCTCCTCCAAATTGAAATCTGACCACCGTTCTGGTATCTTCCTGCTCTGATGAAATGCTGTAAAACTCTTTGTCTAAAAGACTGCCGTCAATAAAAACTTTTACACTATTTGAGTCAAATTCCAACCCGCTGCTCAAAGTATCATTCATCACATAATGATAACTGTCTGCTTTCTCAAGATCAGGTGCTGTTCCTTTCAGAGCAAAAGGAACCCTGCTGCCCACATCATATCCCGCCCCATTTACCGGCTCATCCGGATTTTCGCCTATGGTTTTATGAATCTCCGGTGTTTCTTTTTTAGGCTTCACATCAATTACCACATCACCCGGTGTATTCCCAGAATCACCCTGATGACCATCACCATATACAAGCCTGAAAATACACACAAACGCTTCTTCTTCCGTCCCGGCCTGTCCAGTGGTTATTAAAAAATATTTATTTTGCCCCTTGCCAAAACGGGCCTGTCCATTTTCATCCGTTGTCACCGTATCCGGATTGTGAAGAACTGGCTGATTATTCTGCGTAGTTCCATGCCTTAATTCCTGATACATCTCCTTGGCCAAATCGGGCCTTAACAGCACGTAACCAATATCTGGCGGATCAACTTTCAGGCTGTCGTCCGTCATTACATTCTGATCCAAAATCTTGGCAGTCTCTTCCGCATTTCCCACGTCTATGTCGGAAAAAGGAAATATTTCCTCACCATTGTTATAAATAGAAATTCCCTTTATTCCCTCGCCTAAAGCATTATTTGACGGAATCGTATTTTCAGACAAATCCCATCCTGCAGATGCCCACTCTCCCAACGGCCGTACATAGCCGCCATTCTCTTTAATGACCGGATAAATGTTGTATGTCTGTCCCGGCACGCCGCTGTCTAAAGTAATCGTATATGTCCCCAGCGTGCTCTTACTTTGTGCCGTCACAAAAAAGCTGCTGTTCCACATGAGTGCAAACACCAACAACCCAACAATTAGTGTACGAAGTTTCTTCATTACAATTAGTGTACGAAGTTTCTTCATTTGTAACCTTGCCTTTCCGCTGTATTGCAATGTGCCAAAATAAAACGAAAAGACATAGGCCTTAATCTTGACTCGAAACACACAGCTTGAAACTAAATTAATTGATTCTTTAGAGTTTGTGACCTCCCAGACTTATAAATTATGTATTTTCACTTGCTCTGATATTTATTATACTACAAATATTATTAAATTGTAAGTACTTTCCAATTTTTTTGAATAAAATTGATTTTTTTAATGTTTTTGTACAAAATTCTACAATATTTATAAAAGAGATCCTTTCATATCCTTTTATAATAAAACTGGTACTGGTATAACTTAATATTCGTTATACTAGTGTACTGTCTCATTCATATCTGGTGAAAACACCGCCGGATAATTTTTCATCAGCAAGGCGGCTGAATAAGGCGATGCGGTGGCATCGTCGATTGAAGCCAACGCAGTCTGATGGGAAATTAGACAAGGTGGTTTGCCTGAATATGAGTGAGACAGTACACTAGGCTTCATAAGTCAACTCATTTCTTCTATCCTCCTCTGCATATAATCTAACAACCCTCGCAAATTCAAAGGAATTCCTCATGTCCACGTTCTCTGCATTTATTGAAACCATCAACCAATATCTCTGGGGCATGCCCATGATCGTGCTTCTCTTTGGCACCCACCTTTTTATGACCTGGAAAACGGGATTTATTCAACGAAAAACGCCATTGGCGATTCGGCTTTCCTTTACTAAGGATCCGGATTCCAATGGTGATATCAGCCCTTTTGCCGCCCTCTCTACCTCTCTGGCCTCCACTCTGGGAACCGGCAATATCATAGGTGTGGGAACCGCCATTGCTCTGGGCGGTCCGGGGGCCGTCTTCTGGTGCTGGCTTACCGGTGTCTTTGGCATGGCGACCACCTATGCCGAATCCCTCATTGCCGTGAAGTACCGGGTTCGCACCAAGGACGGTACCATGTTGGGAGGTGCCATGTACGCCCTGGAACGGGGGCTTAAGATGCGGTGGCTAGGGATTCTTTTTGCCTGCTTTGGAGTTCTCACCTCCTTTGGCATCGGATGCGGCGTTCAGGTGAATGCAATTGCTGTCATTATTGATTCCTCCGTTCGCTCTGCCATAAAGGGAAGCTCTTCCTTTTTTGTCCGGCTGTTGGAAATACGTCCGGATTCCATCTGCCTGATTGTGGGTATTGTAACAGGGCTTATCACTTGCATGGTTATTTTAGGCGGCGTTCGTTCCATTGCCAGGGTTTGTGAAAAGCTTGTCCCCTTTATGGCTCTTTCTTATCTGGCCGGCTGTTTTATTATTCTTATTCTAAACAGAAATTTTTTAGGGGAAAGTGTCTCTCTGATCTTGTCCTCCGCTTTTGGGAATTCTCGAACCATAGCCGGGGGATTCGCCGGTTCCGGCATGATGCTGGCAGCCCGTTACGGCATTGCAAGGGGCCTTTTTACCAATGAAGCCGGTATGGGATCGGCCCCTATTATCGCTGCGGCTGCCCGTACCCGGAATTCGGTTCGCCAGGCTTTGATCGCTTCTACCGCTACCTTTTGGGACACGGTTGTGGTCTGCCTGATCACCGGGCTTGTGTTAGTGAGCAGCATTCTGCGGGGCGGCTCTGTCCCTTGGGATACTCTTTCCGGAGGGGAACTGACAACCGCCGCCTTTTCCCAGATTCCTTATATTGGCAGACCCATTCTCATCTTTGGCATTATCACCTTTGCCTATGCTACTATATTGGGCTGGTCTTACTATGGAGAAAGATGTCTGGAATATTTATTTGGGAAAATATCTTTGTTCCCCTATCGTTTTCTTTGGATACTGGCGCTTGTGTTTGCTCCGGTTGTGCAGTTGGAGCTGGTGTGGAGCATTTCGGATACCCTCAATGCTCTGATGGCGGTTCTGAATCTGCTGGCTGTCCTGCTTCTGTCCGGAACCATTGCCAGAGATACAAGATATTACCTGAGACATTTAGATGAAAGAGACGACAGTCTGATCCCCTTGCGGCGTAAATAATCCGGTTTAAAACTTTCTAACAGTTCATGATTTTATGGGAAGCTTTCTTCAAACATTGCATGCCCCTTGAGCAAATGCTATAATGATTACAATTCATTTTTAACACACAAAGGAGTCAAATAGCATGTACGACATCACCATCATCGGAGCCGCCATCCTGGATGTTATGGCCCACCCCATTTCCAAAAATGAACTTCTTGGACGTTCCTGTCCGGCGGACCGTGTCACTCTCACTCCGGGCGGTGATGCCTGTAATGAAGCCACCACCCTTGCCCGGCTTGGAAAACGGGTAAACCTTATCACTAAACTTGGCAATGACTTAAGCGGACAGATTCTTCTGAATTATTTTCGGGAAAATGGTGTTTCCACAGAGGACACCGTTATAGAATCCGATCTGGATACCGGCATTAACATCGTACTGGTGGATGATGAAGCAGAGCGTTCCTTTGTCACCAACCGGAACGGCTCCCTGCGTAAATTATCCCTTTCGGATATTAATAAAAAGGCATTGGAAAAGGCCCCTATCCTCTCCTTTGCCAGTATCTTCGTGTCGCCCTGCTTTACCATTCCGGATATGGCATCTCTCTTGCGTTCCGCCAGGGAGCAGGGCTGTATTCTATGTGCCGACATGACCCGCTGCAAGAACGGCGAACGGCTTGCGGATATTCGGGACGCCATTCAATATCTGGATTATTTATTTCCCAACTATGAAGAGGCGAAGGCCGTATCGGGCCTTTCCAAGCCCGATGAGATTGCCGATGCCTTTTTGGACTGCGGCGTGTCCTGTATGGTGATTAAGATGGGGAAAGACGGATGTTTTATTAAGACAAAAGAGCAGAGGCTTGTGATTCCCGCTTATCCCCATACAAGATGCATTGATACCACGGGAGCCGGCGATAATTTTGCCGCCGGATTTCTCTATGCGCTCTCGGAGCATATGGATCTGGCGGACTGCGGCCGCTTTGCCAATATGACCGCGTCTCTGGCCGTGGAATCCCTGGGAGCCTGTACGGGTGTGCGTTCTCTTTCTCAGGTTATGGAGCGTTTCCGGAAAGCGGCTGATGCTTTTGAAACTTGAAATAAGGTAAGAATATGTCTGTCAATCGGATACGCCCGTATATGTTCTGCATTGGCAGAGACCATGTTTTTGGAAACACATTTATACCGTTTTTATTTTGGAAAAAACAGAGTTATGATCAGCTTTTCTTCCTGATAGTCCGCCCGGATGCTGCCGCCCATACGCTCACATAGCTGTTTTGCGATTGCCAGGCCAAGGCCGGTGGACTGACTGCCGGTTTCCACCGTGTAGAAACGGTCAAAGAGTCTGCCTGCCAGAACCGGCGTGAGACCTGCCGCTTTATTTGCAAAGATAATGGTCCCGTCAGGCTTCATCACTACGGACAGATCTCCGTCACTGTATTTCAGCGCATTGCTGATGATATTTCCAAAGATGCGCATAAGGGCAGAGCGATCGAGAAATCGCTCTGCCTTTTCCCCCGGAATGGAGATCTCGGGTGTTATCTTATGCTGCACAAAGGCCCCGTAGTAAAAGGCCAGGCTTTCCTCCAATACACGATTCAGTGACAGGTACTCCCCCGCATTCTCCTCCTGGGAGGTTATGACGGAATAAGTGAACAGCTCCTCCGTCAAGTCACCAAGGGCATTGGTCCGGTTGCGGATCATTTCCAGATACCGCCTTGCCGTCGGGGTGTGCTCCTCCTGATCCAGCAGATCAAGATACCCGGATATGGCCGTCAGAGGTGTCCGCAGATCATGGGAAATGTTGGTGATCGCTTCCTTAAGCTCCCGATCTCCCTGCCAAAACCGATGGCGTTCCCGGTTCAGAAGCTTAAGCTGACGGTTTATTCCCTCTGCTAACTGACGCATACATAAGTCCCGGGTGGAAATCACAATGGGCGTATTGGTATCCTCCGAAAGCTTCTGTTCAAATTCTCTGCGTATTTCTTTTGCCCCTTTACGCAAAAGGTGTATTTTCCATAAAAGCAACAGGCAGACCGCCAACAGCACCAGACACAATATTTCCATACAAATCATTTTTTCCATCCATGTCCTTTTAAACTACCGAATATCTTTTTTCCCAAACAAATACATCCCAATCCCCGTAGTCACAGCCGTAATCCCCACATTGCACAACGCCATCCGCTGCCACCATATGAATACCTGGCTGCACATCTGAATCATCTGCCCCGTGGGAAGAAAATCATACAGAAACTCATAAACGGCACGTACAGTTCCCTGAAGATACCGTGGATGTGGCATGGGTTCCCCCTGTGTCATCTCCCCTAATTCATTTAAGGTATAGTGGTTTGTGAGAAATTCCGGCTCCGTCAGCCTTGCTTTAACAACAAAGGCCAACACCAGCAGAGCGAAAAACAGGAGGATATTGGCCACAGCCCCGGAAGCCTTGTTCTGATTCAGCATACTGATCATGGTGAAAATGGAGACATAGGCCAAAAT
>Ga0224740_10232_pt1 | contig 15350 bp, 14 predicted proteins | sample LIM_E_Water_Bulk_FD_161634 | JGI IMG/M metagenome (GOLD analysis project Ga0224740, IMG submission 161634) | Enriched cells from gastrointestinal tract of the lab mouse from Pacific Northwest National Laboratory (PNNL), Richland, Washington... | ecosystem: Host-associated > Mammals > Digestive...
CAGACAATGCACTACCCATGTCGAACAGTAAATAGCCTAACACGGCCCACACCCACAAAAGAATCGCATTCCCCTTTACTCCCTGCGGCATGGCGAACAACATAATCAGCCCCACCGCCAATACAAGCGTTCCAATAATTCCAAACATACGGTATTTTCCAAATTTCCGCTCCTTCGCACTGTCCACGATCCAGCCCTGCACCGGGTCGTCAACCGCGTCGATGATTCTCGTGACTAACAAAAACAACGTACCAAACCCGGCGGCATATCCCACTTTTCCCATTGCCGTGTCAATGCCGGAATAATCCGTCAAAAATATCATGAAAATGCCCAACACGGTTGCCGCAAATGCATTTGCAAACATCGTCATAAAGAATCCCGCCAAACTGCGAAAATTTTCTGGATACTGTCTCTTTCCTTTTGCCTTTCCCATTTTTATCCTTCTCCTTCATTTCATCATATTTGTTCGTCATTGGCCACGAATGGCCATGTTTCCATTTACATCCAAAATAGATGTCTTATTGCAACCTAAATCCATGGAAATCAATACCGCCACTGCCGCGATACACGAAATACAAGGGCCATTTTCCCTGCAGTTCCACCTCTTCCCCCTCAAACGTCCGTTTCTTGCCCTCGACTCGCAACGCGATTTTACAAATCGGCTTACGCCTGGCCGCCCCCATTCCGCGCGCCTCCATGCCGTGTACTTCCATCCCGTGCGTCTCCATGCCGCGCGCCGCGTCCAGATTTGTCCACGCTTCCATCACGCCCTCTCCATGTCCGCTTACCTCGACAACAATCTTCGTCTTGCCCACGAACTCAAAATACTTGAATCCGGCTAACGCCCCGTCCCGCATGTCCGCGATATACTGGTCGCCGTTTTCTTCCCGGTCTTCACCCGTCTGTGTCAAATACGGATGCCCCCCGGCTTCGGGAGTCCCCGCCACGCCATAATGAAGCGCCCCCGTTTTCGACAACAAGTTACAGGCGATATAGGCCGGATACGAGCCCTTCCCGGCAAGCGGCCCGCCGTTCAGTCCACAGCTCGTAATCTCCACCTGGGAAATAGACCCGTCTTTGGCAATCGTGACCGCCTCCGCGCACGCCTGCCGGGAATAATTATGCTTGTTCGTCTGCCGATGGTAAAAGATATACCACTGTCCCTTCACGCACACGAGGCTCCCGTGCGTGTTCCCCGTGTAGCTCAAACGCTCTTTCCTTCCCTGGTATCCGACGTCTCCAGTACTTACGATGACGCCGCCAAACCGAAATCCTCTGTCCGGGTAATCGCTTGTCGCGTAACATAACTCGTGCTGCGGGAAAGAAGAATAAATAAAATAATACTTCCCACCGATTTTACGCATCGAACTGGCCTCGAAAAATTCATGCCCCTCAAACTCCGTTCCTTTTGAATAACCCGTTTTGGGCAATATCAGACCACCTTCCTCCTTGATGGTAAGCATGTCCTCTTCCAGGCGGAACACGTACGCCCCTTCCATCCGGAATTTTTGGCAGGCCTCCACCATCGCCCCCTCCTCCGCCGGGCCAAAGCCGCAGTACAGATAACATTCCCCGTCGTCGTCCATGAAAAGTCCCGGGTCGAACATGAACACGTCCTTTTCACCAAGACCGGCCGCCACCCCGTCTTCCCGACGCACCACGCCGTAATATGCAAACGGCCCGGCAGGTTTTTCCGACACCGCCACGCACACGAACGGCATCAGTCCCAGCGCATAGTATAAATAATACCTTCCGTCATATCCTTTTACCACGTCTGGTGCCTGCATGATACTGTCCTCTTTTACATGCGGATCCTGCTCCTTCTTATAAATCGTCCCTTCCATCTTCCAATCGGACAAGTCGTCAAGCGGGGCGGACCAACACACATAGTCGTTCATGCAAAACTGTGTCCCGTTAAATTTGTCATGCGAACCGTACACGTACAAACGGTCTTCAAACACATGCGGCTCCCCGTCCGGTACGTACTCCCAACTGGGAAGATAGGGATTATATGCTTGATTTTTCATATCATTTTTATCTCCTTCTTTATTCCCGCACTCCCACATGCCGCCTCATGAACGCGAGCGCTTTATCCAGGCATTCTTTGGCGCAGGCACTGGTTTCGAACTGATTGATGAATCCATGTGAAAGCAGTTCCACTTCGATTCCACGATAATAATGTTCATGGGGCAAGCCAAACCTTGTCAAGGCCGCGTCCATTGCCGCCGCGTCCGCCTCGAAAAAATCCTCCTCGTTGCTGGCAATCAAAAACGCCGGCGGGTACGCGCCCCTTATGTGAGCCGCCACGTTCACGAGCCCCGCCTGCCTGCTGCCGAGAAAGTCGTCCGTGCCAAGCCAGTTTTGAATCAGGCATATCATGTTATCGCATGTCTTGCTTGCACTATTTGCGATTGCCTCCGTAATCAGCGCCGCCTCGTTGATGACCACGCATTTTAATTCCTCCGGCGTGATGGCCGGGACGATTCCGATTTCCTTCGCGTATTCCTCGTCCGCCACCGCCAACGCATAGATTTGGGTAAGAACGGCCCCCGCGCTTCCTCCCGCCATGATGACCCTGCTCATGTCAAGTCCGTACTCCGCCCCATGCTCTTTCAAGAAAGCGAATACCTCCTTTACCTGGACAAGCTGCGAGGGAAATCGATATTCCGGGGCAAACGCATAATTCGCCGTCACGAAGTTATAACCTTCGCCCAACAACACGCCCGCCATGTCCTTCTTAGAATCCGATTTCACTGCAAGGGGATCCCCAAGCCCCTTGTCCCCAAATAAAAAGCCTCCTCCGTGAAAATGGACAATCGTGGGACGTTTCGCCCCATGGTCCTCGTTCGGATACCAAATATCCAAAAAGCCATTTGGCATGGAACTGTTATAAGAAACGTCGCAAATGCCCGTGGCGCCATCCCCGCGTGTTACCTTCCGCCCTTCTTCCTCCACCTCGTAGGAATTGACCGCTTTCCCCGGATGCACCTTTTCAAACACCATCCTCTGCACGGCCTTGCACTTTTCTTCCGCTTCTGCCAATCTCATATCCTTACCTCCTATTTTGTACGTTCATGATACCGTGCAGCGCCTTGTCTATTTCCACGATGGCATCCGCATCCACTTGTACCATTTCCATGATTTCCCGGATGGTACTGTTTCCAATCACGTCCATCAATTTCTCCATGTCAAATCCCCTCGCGTCCGCCACCGTCCGTATCCCGTCATACATCGGCTTCAATAGTGTCTGTACTTCCTCCGACTGCTTGCGGATATGCCTCAAAGAACAAGAAACCGCCAACACCGGGGCGGTGTCCCCGTTCTTGCTGACCGCGATGTTCGGCTCCGTAAATCCCTTGCAAGTCAACGCCCCGAACGTCTCCTTCAGCCATCCGATGCTGTCCGGCACCCAATCCGGCACGCGCTCCGAAACGCTGTTCGTGACCACCCACTGATCCGCCGTGGAAAACCCGTGTCCGCCGTAGGAATAAATGTGGCTCTCGAACGGCACGCCTTTTTCCGCCAACGCCAGTTCCATCATCAGGCTGTTTTTGATATCCACCGTGCGGTCATCCCTGGCCGCCACCAAAAAGCAGGGGCAGGTATCCTCTCCCACATGCTCGTTCGGATAAGGCATGCCAGGCTGACAAAAATCACAAATTTCTTTTAATATGGCCGGATAGACCAGGATGGCCGCCGCCGGCTTATGCTTTGCCACAGTCGCCGCACACGCGCAGAGATGCCCTCCCGCCGAAAATCCAACGGCCGCGATTTTATCGCTATCTACATGCCATTTTTCGGCATTTTCTGCAATCAACTCCATTGCCTCCTCGTAATCCTCCAACGGTAGGGGCCACTTTCCCTTGGAAGTCACGGTATAACGAAGGACAAACGTCTGATATCCCGCCTTCGAGTAGGCCAACGCCACCGGATCCGCCTCCCGGTCGGAACACATGGCATAACCGCCACCGGGAAGCACCAGCATGGCCGGTCGCCTCATAAAGCCAAACTCCCCCTCCACGTCCTGGATGTACGCTGTCAATGTTACGTTTCTTTCCTCATGTAATACGATGGTTTCCATTTTCATTGCTTTCACTGCCTCCTCTTCTATTCTTTTTCCTTCCGTACGTCACTGTAATCATTATACGTGGTTCATATTCGCTTTTCTAACTTGTTCTTTTGTTTTTTATCTTAAACTTGTGTTTTTTGGAAAATTACGATATACTATGTCGTGGAGCCAAAAGGTGTCCTGCCCACATGGGCATCGAACATTGGTAACGGCATGAATTACTTACGGCAAATAAAACAAGAAAAGGAAGCGTCATTGTACAGATGGCAGCACGCCGTCTGTACAATGACGCAAAGCAGCGATGATTACTGAACAACAATTGGAAACATTTTTAGATTTAAAGCGATTACGACAAGATGAAAACCAATTTCAGCGGATTCCCCTCGAAGTGGAATCCGAACTGCTGAACAAAATTCGAAAAGGGGACTACGAAAACATCCATATTGCGCCCTTCGACAAAATGGATGACAACCTGGGTTCCATGGCGGAGAGCCAGAAAACCGGTTACGTCTACGTCACCGTCACCGCGATTGCCCTTTTCTCCCGCGCCGTCATCGACTGCGGGGTGACGCCGGACGAAGCCTTCGACCTATCCGACGCCTTGCTTTATCACCTTTCCAGCTGCAAGACGGTGGAGGAAATCCACGACATGTTCCAGCTTACCGCCACCATGTTCGCCAAACGGGTGGCCAAGCTGCATGAAACCCCCTGCTCTTACCAGGTCGAACAAGCCCTTAACTACATCGGCCGCAACATTTTTCAAAAAATTACGCTGGACGAGCTCTCGGATTACACGGGATTGACCGCCACGTACCTATGCCACCTTTTCTCCCGGGAAGTGGGCATCTCCATCCATAATTATATCCAGCGCGAAAAAATAACCGTCGCATGCAACCTGTTAGAACATACGACCCAATCCATCAGCGAGATTTCCACATATCTGGGATTCCAAAGCCAGAGCAACTTTTCCGCCATATTCCGCAAATGGAAGCTGATGACGCCCTCGCAGTACCGCAAAAGAATGTATCGGGAGGTCTACTAAAAATCTCCCGATACTTTTCTTGGTTTCATTTTACATTATAAAAGAAAGCCTCTACATCTGACAAGTCACCACGCCTTGGTAATCACGGCCTTAAACTCACCTACAAAATCCTTGTACTCCACCTCCAAAGTATAAGTATCCGCCGTCTCCAATATAAGATAATCCACCAGTTCCTTCGCCTTGTCAAATTCGTAAACCACGTTTCCCGTATAATCGTATAACGCAACGTGCGTTTCCCCCGCCCTTATGTCGGATGAAAAGTAAAATTTTATTTTTTGACCCGTTTCACACTCAAACGAAATATCAGAAACGCTTGTTTCCGGTTCCGTACAGCTATGACTCATGTTGCCTAATTTCTCGGGACGAGTAATAAACCAAATACATGATAAGGTAAAAATTACAACAAAAATTCCGATTATGAGACGTTTCTTTTTCATTATAGTACAGCTCCTTTGCTTTCTCATAGGAAAAACCACACGTTTTACCAGTCAACTGTATCACTTCTTTTACAGATATTTCATCGGCATCCTTTAGTCTGTCGACTATCACGTTATCTAACAGACAACAACCATGCCATGATGTGAATCGCTTGCTGGAACTCTCCCTTCGCAATCATATCCTCTATCTCTTGTGCCGAAAACTTTTCCACATTCAAAAATTCCGTTTCATCGAGAGACTGTCCGGTCACCTTCCGGCAATTTCCCGCCACGAAAAGATGCGCGTAATTATCTGCAATCGTGGCATTTGACGGCACCGTGAGCAAGTGTTTCCATTCATCTGAACCGTAGCCGGTCTCCTCCAGCAGCTCCCGCTTCGCCGCCGCAAGCGCGTCCTCCGCGGACAAGTCACCGTCACCGCCGTATTCTTTTCCGTCCTTCCGCTCTATCCCGCCTGCCGGAAATTCCGTAGTCACTTTTTTAATTCCTTGCCGGAACTGACGGACGCACAAATAATTCCCATCCGTGTCCGAAGCCACGATTACCACATAATCCCTACGGCTATAGCTATAATACGGTTCAAACACGCTCCCGTCAGGGAAACGATATACAGATCTTCGAAAGTCTATCCATTTGTCTTGGATAATATGCTCCGTACTGATTTCCTTCCATGTAAGTTCATCGTCATCTCCTGCCGGTTCTGGCGTTTCCTCTTTTGTGGAAGCAACCTTTCCCTCATCCTCATACGTAAAACCGCGGGCCTCGCACCATTCTATCGCGATTCTCCGATATGCCTCTTCCTGGTAGTCATACCAGCTTTGCTCGATTCCATAGCGAATAATGGCATCTTTAAATCTACGAAACGCCCCCCTCCCCCTGATGGCATTTTCCAAGGAATCCTGCATCCGGCCTTCCGGCAAATCCCATATAAAATGTTCCATGATACTGTACTCATGGATATCAAACTTGGATGGCAATCCAAAAAAACGAACATTCCACTCTTCCTCAATCAGCTCGGAAAGCTCCCGATCTTCCTCATCATAATCAAAAGAATCCTCCATCAAACTGACAACTTCCATCTTCTCTATATCAAGATACTGGTTCCACATATCGTCCGCCATCTCAACGGCATCAACAATCAACTTCAACGGCACTTTCACTTTTGCACGTTCCATAATCCACTCCTATCTCCTTCCAAATTTATGATATCGGAAGCAACACCCGTTCATTCTGACGCTTCCAGCTTATATTATATATGGCATGGAATTTTGTGTCAATCATTCCACGTGTTAATTTGCAAAACCGCCTTCCGCTCCGTATAAGCACAATAACAGCTCCCAATGGCGCACTTTTCACGCAACCGCCGCAGCTCTTTCGTTCGACCATTATTCTCGTTCCCGCAATTTGCCATTGACGGCGTAGTTGAATTCTCATAAGTATAGACCCAAAGTGAAATACCCCGCAGCAAACTACGGGGCATCATAGCTTGAATGCTCAGCAAGCTGCGGGGTATTGCACCCTCGCGGCAGTCGCCAAGGTCATGCAAGCATGACTTTGGCTCGTTGCTCGCGGGAATAAAAAGTCCGGCTTGCCGGACTCTCGTGTCGGAGCACGGCTGCGTCAGCAGCCATTTTCTTCATGCGCCATGCGCGGTCGCTTTAGTGTCATGTTTCATCCCGCGCTTCGGCGCATCCATCCAGATGTTTTTTGCGTCATAAGAAACTTCATTTCCTACGACGCAAAAAACGGGCTTTGAGATTATAAGGGAAAAGGAGGAAGAATATATCATGGTACATCATCTGTAGACCTCATATATCTTCCTCCGAATACTTGAAAGCTACTTTTTTAGCTTGAACCTTTCCACAAGGCTCTTCATGAGCTGTGACTGTCCGGACAGTTCTTCGCTTGCGGCCGCGCTTTCTTCCGCAGTTGCCGAGTTCGTCTGTACAACGCTGGAAATCTGGTCAACTCCCGTAGTAATCTGGGAGATGGAGTCAGCCTGAACGCTGCTGGCCTCTGAAATCTGTCCGATGATTCCCGTCATTTCGTTTACGTCATTTACTGCCTGAAGCAGGGATTGAGCCGTCTCGTCGGCAATCCGAGCCCCGTTTTCTACTGCCTTTAATGAATTTTCAATCAAGACAGAGGTATTCTTGGCAGCTTCTGCACTCTTGCTTGCCAAATTGCGGACTTCATCGGCCACTACGGCAAACCCCTTTCCGGCAGTGCCCGCACGGGCGGCTTCCACGGCGGCGTTAAGTGCAAGAATGTTGGTCTGGAAAGCAATGTCTTCAATTGTCTTAATGATTTTACCGATTTCATTGGAGCAGTTACTAATATCACCCATCGCTTGTATCATCTGCCGCATTTTTTCATTGCTCACATTCATTTCCGTACTGACGCTGCCCGCCTTTGCATTGGCCTGCCGTGCATTGTCCGCATTCTGCTTCACCTTGTCGGAGATTTCGTTAATGGTGGCGGCGAGTTCCTGCACGGAACTTGCCTGCTCGGTTGCCCCTTGGGAAAGAGCCTGGGCACCATTAGACACCTGATCCGACCCACTTGCGACCTGAGACGAGCTCTGGCTAATTTGCAGCATCGTGTCGTTGAGCTTTTCCGCAATCCCCCGGAAAGAAACAAGCAACGGATGAAAACCTCCCGTATATTCTCCTTCACAGACAGAATCCACCGTAAAATCCCCGGCCGCCATTTTTGCAAGGAATTTATTCTCATCGTCAATAATAACCTGAAGCTTATGGATTAACCTGCGTACCTGCGCGGCGAGAACACCCAGTTCATCCTTGGACGTATAGGAAATCTCCACATCCAAATCACCCTCCGCCATTTTTATTGCGGCCTTCTCAATTTCGGAAATAGGGGTCTTAATCAGGCGTATAACCACAAACGAGAAGAAAACTCCCACAAGGATTATGGCAATAATAACTACCGCCATAAGGCAGATGGCAGTCTTATAGAGGAAACTGCTTTCCTCTGCCGCGGCGTCACCGCCTTCTGTATTATAGGCGACAATATCATTAAAGGCACCGTTTAAGGAATTGTAAAGCTCTACACATTCACCTTCCAAGATGGCGCGGGCCTCCGCAGTGCGGCCCTCTTTGGCCAACTCCACCATTTCTTCATCAGCCGCACTGTACTGGGTCCAGAGATTCATTGCATTATCATAGAAACCGCTTTCCTCTTCGTCAATTAATTCCTTATATGTGGCCAGGAGGGTGTCCATATCTCCCTTTTCCTTTTGGAGGTACTGCAGGCTGGATGCTTCTACGTCATCAGAAATTGCGGTAAGATACGCTAATTCATTAAGACGGATATTGGAAAGAGTGGCAGTCAAGTCCCTTGCCGTGTCAATACTGGGAAGCCAGCTCGTCGTAATATCACTTGTCATGTCGTTCATCCGACCCATAAGGTAGAATGACATACCGCCGATAATAAGCATGCCAATCAGCGCGACTCCTATGAGGACATAAAGTTTTAACCTGATTTTCAAATTTCGAATGTAGTTGATCATGTCTCTAGTCTCCTTTAAAGTTCTTATACTCGCAACTGCCAATCGTGAAAAATAATCGTCATTTTTCCTATACTACTTATTTTCCGTATGGCGTTTCCACAAATATATCGACATGTTTTCCTTTTTTATAAATAATCATAAAAAAAAATAGCAAAAAAAATAATGGCGGAAGATTCCCATCAGCAATGAATGGAATTCTTTGAACCTGGTTTCAACTTTCTCGACGGCAGGATAAAGGCTTTTTATCCTGCCGATATATTCTCCGATTACGGAATCACGTTTTGTTTTGGGATTGCAGGTTAATATATTTGAGCAGATCCATTCTGCCGATCACGGTCACTCTTGGTGGCAGCACCCATTCCATTGTTGTTTTGGCATTAAACGGGGTTCTGTCCCGGGGTTTCCCTGCCCGTTCCAATAATCCTATATATCTCCTTATTTTTGAGATGAAATCAGTTGCCAGAAAAAATGGGGAAACTCAAAACAACGGAAAGAACCTATCTACCGTTTACGCTACAACGATAAAGTTTTGCGAAATATTCATTATTTTTCATTAGCTCAGCAAATGTACCTTGTCCTACAATTTCCCCGTCTCTGAATACCAAAATACGGTCAAAATTTTGTATATTTGTAAAGCGATGAACTATCGCCAGGACTGTTATATCCGACAGGTAATCCAATATTCGCTTCATAACAACACCCTCTGTCAAATTATCCAACGCAGAAGTTGCTTCATCAAAAATGACAATATCCGAATCCTTAAACCAAATACGCGACAATGCAAGGCGCTGCCGTTCTCCACCAGAAAGTAAAGATGCTTTTTCCCCAATTTGCGTATCTATTCCATTCGGCAACTCATCAACTAAAGATAAAAGTTCTACTTGTTCCAATACGTCTTTAACTTCCGCATCTGGAATATTCCTATCAAATACAATATTTTCTTTTACCGTACCATCAAAAACTGGAGCTTCCTGTGATAAATAAGTCATTCTTCCGTACAGAGCCTCTAATGATATGTTGGCAAGGTTCTCTCCATCTAACAAAATCTCGCCCTCATCATACTTTAATAAACCTGTAAGTAGCTTTATCATTGTTGATTTACCAGAACCCGTTTCACCCACCAGAGCTATTTTATCACCCGAGTGTATCTCAAATGAGATATTATTCAATACCCGCCTTTCTCCATATCGGAACGACAATTTTCTAACTGATATTTTCCCCGAAAAAGTTTGAGGAATAATCCCATTGGCAAGTTGCTCATCATCTTGCATATCCAAAAATTCTTTATACCTAGAGAAAGCAGCCCTATTCAATTTATACTGTACATAAATTACATTAAAAATCGCAATCGGCGTATAGGCATTATCAATCAATGTTATTAAAGCAACAACCGAGCCTACAGATAAACTTTTTGTCTGCCAAGCGTACACTAAAACCGCAATATCCAGACACGCAACAAGAAGTGCAAAAATCGTAAAAAAGGCTTCATGAATCATATTCATTTTAACCTTTGTATCAACAATTTCTTTTTTTGCTCCTTGTGCCTTTCGTAGTTCATTTGGAAACTGATGCGCCATTCGGAATGCCACCATTTCCATAAAGCCACGCACTAAAAAACGGTTTAACTCCTCCTCATTATTCAAAATTCGTTCTTTCATCTGGTATAAAAATCTTAAAAGCATATTGGATACAAAGAAAATGATAATATAGCCCAATAGTAAAACAATAGTTATTCTTTTATCAATCTTCCAAATGAATAAAATACTAAACAAAACTGTTGGAACTAAATTCCTAATCACTGCAAACCCAAAATCGAATACAACACCTTTTCCTGCGTTTGCTCCGTTTTCAATCCGTTGCACCAGCTTTCCCGTTCCAAGTTTCTGATATTCCTGATAACTTATCCTGCTAATTTTCTCAAGTCCCAGCAATTTGAAATCAAGAAAAATACCATGTTCTAATTTTTTCGCAGGATACTCATCTACATAGTCCATGAGATAACCGATAAAAAGGACACTCCCGTAAATTATAACTCTATAAGGTAAAAGTGTATGTTCTGCCAGTGCATCAATGACTTTCTGGAAATAATCCGCTTTGAAATTTACCATAAAAGCATTAAACAAGCCGATTATAAGGTATGCAAATACCAGTTTTTTGTTTCTATTGACAATTTGTTTTATGTAGCGCATAACTGTACTCCTTTTCTTATTATCTTTAATTTTATTCATAATAGATAATCAGTACAGTTAAGACTGCTAGCAAGTTATTTTTCCTCAGCACAATCTGCTAACAGTTTATCTCAACCGTACTGAGTAGTTAATTCGTTTTTTCATCTTCAAACCTCCACAAATTTGCAATTTGTTTCATCTTATGTACTTCAACAAACTGCTTTTATTTACGATACATTATACCACTTCCCAACTTCATTTACCACTAAAATATAGAGCATAGCAACCGCCACGCCCACATTTCTTATTGTTCCAACAATTTTTCTATTTTGTATTTCTGCCCTTTCAAGTCATTCTGCTTCTCATACAGATTATTCCGCTCTTTGCAGGGTTCTTTCATGCGCTCCAACTGCGCCCGTACTCCCTCCCGGCAATCCGGTTCTATCTTTTTATATTCCCCGGTAAGATTGCGGATTGTATTGTTGTTTTCCTTTATCCGCTCCGACAGACATACCCAGTCTATCAGATTTTTTACAACCTCCTTCAATTTCTCCATAAGCGGGAGTACCTTTTTATCCCGATAATTCTTTGCGCTCATCAATGCGCCCGGTTCTGCCAACTGCCATTTCACGTCTTCATCATAGGCGTGAATATTACGCTCCATAACTTCCTTTGACTGAACCATTTTGTTATTTTCCCTCTAACCGCTGATAAGATTTTGTTATCATTGTTGATAACACTCGCCCGGTAACTGTGGATAATAGCTATATGCTATGTTTTAAATCATAAGCGATTTTGCTTAAAAATTCAATATGCTTTTCTTGTCATCTCTTCAAAATCTCTTCAAAAAAATTGTTTTAACACCTTACTATTTTACTTTCTCTTGAACCAAATATAATTTAGAAAATGGGCTACCAAACGTAGCCCAATGGGAATTGCAGGATTCGAACCTACGGCATCTTCATGTCATATTAATTTTTACTTTCTCACATGCTCCTGCATACTTTTGTACAAATTCCCAGAACTGCCTGTACCCACCATAATGCTTTTTACAGTTGTTATTATTGTCATAATCGTACCTCCTGATATTATGAATCTATACTGCCATCCATTTTTTAACTTATGAGAATACATGACAGAGCAACATGAGAAAGCGCAAATTAATACTCCTAGCCATGACTATGTAATTATCTAAATTTTGATTCCTAACTGTCTCATCATATAATATAAGTTATTCGTCCTAACTCCAAATTTCTTCGCCACATCTGGTATTTTAGCATTTCTATTTGGATTCTTTACACTTAATCCACCTGATGGTGCTTCTGCTGTAATAATTGTATAATCATTTACTGCTGCCACCGCAATCAGCCAAGGGTCTGCAACATCCCCATTAGCCCATGTTTGTAGTGCTTGTTCTTTGTATAAGCCACACATTTGTATATACTGTAAAACCTCTTGATACTTACCAATAATTTCTGGTGATATATGATTACAGATAACAAATCCTGCTTGTCTGCTTATCCAATCAGCCAAATCATCCTCGCCTTTATCAATTTCTGCTTTGACTATATCAAGCAGTACCAATCTTCCCGAACTCGTACACCTTGATACTTCTTCCCAATAGGTCGGAACTAAATCAAAAGCATAATACTGTCTATATGGTGTCATAAATGAATTGGAGTCGATTAAAAATTTTTCTACCATTCCACACCTCCAAGACGCTGTGCCACCTCGGAAAATGTCTTGCGGCTAGTATTAGTCAAACGATAGGCTTCTGTATAAGTAGTCCTTCCCATATTAATACTTTCACACAACGCCCTTATCAGACATCCATCCAAGCGAGATCCCATTGTATTATAGTAATTACCACCATCGGTTTGTTTATTTTCTTTCATCTGTTTGTAATTTTTGATTGCGGTGTTTGCTACCTCATCGTATATGTTTTGCTCTATCTTCTTACAATCAATGGCTTTTCTTGCTATAACAGTCTCTCCACATCGAAAATATTTTGCCAATTCTGTAATCTTTTCAAATATTTCCATATCATACATATCCCATTTGTTTAAAAATGCATTCTTGGGCACTATTAATTCTCCTGCCACAGCATTACATATCACCTCTATATCACTTACACCAGATATTCGACTTTGTCTATCATTAAATAAATCATCTCTACCTAACCAGATATGGACAATTTCATGCAATATAGAAAATAATCTGGCGCCATTAGAATCTGCTGTATTGATGAATATAAGCGGAGCCCAATCATCCACCATTGCAAATGCTCTAAATTCATCTACGTCCAATGCACGGTGAGTATTTTTGCCAACAATACCACTCATCATTACAACAACACCACATATCTCCAGTTGTCTTCTAATATAATTGAAAGCCTCTCTAGCATCTTTACTTTTCTCATACCAAGCATCATCAAACTCTAAGTCCCTGCGTATTCTATTTACAATAACATCAACCTCATGAATTCCTCTCATACAACCGACAATCGATAACTTATCAAATCCTAAATCCTGTCTATATGTTTTCATCCAATCTTGAATATTCTCCATCTCATGAATGGTATCAACTAAATTACGACTAGGATTTACTAGTTGAGCACTATCAACCGTTCGATACTCTAATAAATCAATCTGCTCCACAGGCGGAGTTTGCAGGAAAAAATATCCTAACGGAATATTGGCTTTCTTACTAAAATCCTCTATCTGATTGAAAGTCGGCTTTTTTGTACCATCAAGCCACTTTGTTATATTATTCATCAGTTTGTCATCCAATTTATCTTCTTGTGTCTGGCTTAAAGCCCAGTTAATTATTTCAGGGCAAATATTCACATTCACTGTTGGCATAGTACAACCTCCTTCCATCAAACCTTCTTACTTAGTAAGTGTATCAAATATATACTAAATGCGCACCATATTTTGATAAAAATTTTCATTTGTTTAGTAATACTAATGCTCTTTTATAGAGTGGGTCTAACTCACACCCACAACTGCCACATTCTCTATCTGCTTGTTTGATAGAAGCAATGAGTGTATCTTTATTACTTTCTCCCTTTAACCATGCATGTGCAGGAATAGAAATCAAGTCCCATCCAGATGCTGCAAATTTTTCTATAATATTTCTCAATTCTTCCATAATGTTTCATCCTTTCTTATTTTGACAATCTTTTATGACCCTTACAACCAAACCTTTCACATCAACTAGACTTTCCTATCTGCACTTAGGACAATACAGCGGAAAATGCTTTAATTCTGTATCCTCTCTAATTCTGTTTCGTGTTTTATTACCACAAATAGGACAAAGTATCCATTCTGTTTCCATTACTCTAAGTCCCCAATATTAAAACTCTCTGTTTGCAAATCACAATAATGCCTGCCTTTTATTGCTGTAAATTTCAGTACGCAATAGTCTGGGTCATTTACCCCCTGCTTATAATATATAGTATCTCCAGTACGCCATATTTCCTGCTTTATACCATCATCATGCAAAACTTCCATTGTCCCTATCAGCATAATGCCTTCGTACTTAAAACGCCCTCTATGATAAACATAGATACTTGCCTTTGGATTCTTCATAAACTGTTGTGCCCGCATGGAAAATGTATTCGTGCTAAAATAAAAACAATTCTCCTCTATCTTACGTGGCGTAAACATGGCTTCCATATCTGAAAATCAGCAAGGTTTTCTTTATGCCATTGATGTAATTATTTAGTGCGTGATGTGAAAAATGTTGCAAAATCGTTGCCAAAAGACCTTTCCAAAGTCCGCAAACCCGCATAAACGCTGGATTCACTAAGCATTTTTGTTTATTCGAACTCCTCAGCGGATAGCTTGAACTGACTACTTTTTCCTCATTTTTCAAGTATTTATTCGCCATATTATTCAAAATCGCTCTCGTATTTGTGCCAGTCAAAATTTTTAGAGCCAAAATAGAGCCAATTTTTATCCGAGAAATTCTAATCCTAAAAACTTTATTTTATCTTCTTTTTTTCCATTTCCTATTTTTATTCCCCATCTTTCATTTAAAAATGCTACTAATCTTAATCCTCTATTTAATATTGCTTTAGAATCCCAATCTTCATATTCAGATA
>Ga0224740_10227_pt1 | contig 15342 bp, 18 predicted proteins | sample LIM_E_Water_Bulk_FD_161634 | JGI IMG/M metagenome (GOLD analysis project Ga0224740, IMG submission 161634) | Enriched cells from gastrointestinal tract of the lab mouse from Pacific Northwest National Laboratory (PNNL), Richland, Washington... | ecosystem: Host-associated > Mammals > Digestive...
TCACAGCGCCATTCTCATCCTTGATGCGCCTGTAGTTTCGGCTTTCCTGCCAGTTTTTCATCGGTTGTAATCTCCAATCTCAGAATTTTTAGTGGTCTGAAATTGGGGATTACGGATATTTCGCTATATAAGACTGCCAACGAAAAATGCTCATTTAACTCCTTTCCGGAGTCAAATGAGCATAAAAACCGCTTGATTTATTGACCACGCTATGCCATGCTGGTATTACCCTGTCCTATACGGGACAGGGGTCAATTACCAAGCGGCACATGGGAAGTCAACGCGTCAAGCGGCTCCGGGGCACAAACCTTGTTTGTTCTTTATGTAGTTGTCCGGCGGCACGATTTGCTACACCTTGCGGAATGAGACCGGCGGGAAAAAGACGGATTCCCCGCAATTGGAGCATTTTGTATAGCTCCCGCCATGTGTTCCGCGGCATAGATTCTCAATCCTATGATCGCAGAATGGGCATATCCGGGCCAGCTTTATTGTGCTGGAATAAGCCTTTTTCAACGCCTCCTGTTCCGCCGTTGCCCGAGCATAGCGCTCGGGATTGCTTTCTTTCACATTAATCTTTGCCATGGCAGTCCTCCTCGTATACCTCGTCTTCCTGGGGATAGATATTAACCAAAGCGTATGGATCATCTAAATAATCGGCTTTCAGAAGCCCAAGCTGCTTCATCCGTATGGAAAGGGCTTTCTTTGAAACTCCCATATAAGCGGCCATGTCCGAAAAGCGGGAATAGTCTATACTGGCGAACACCCTGTTCACCATCCGCATCGGTACGTCAAGCCCAAAAGCATCCATATTCTCCCGAACCATATCTTCCGGCATCAATACCGCCGAGGCCAGTCTGTTGGTTCGCCATTCTTCCCAATCCCCGACTCTTGAGGAAGTTGTTTCGCGGCAATAATGGATCTGCCGCCGTGCGATGGCGCCCATGTAGTCTTCAGGGAACAGCATTCGAAAAATTTGGTGGCACGCCTCATGGATTAATGTAAAATGACGGCGGCCTACATTGGAGGCCCCCTCCGTCAAGCTCTTTTCAATCAGGACCGTGTTCCCGTCCAAAAAATAATACTCAGGCTTATTGGGGTTGTCATAGATGGGGACACCGACTTCGCCGCAAGCGGTGAGACCGAGGATGGTTCCATTGAGTGATAACCTGTGGTACACAACGGACAGTCTAAGCAGTCCGCACACCAACAGCTCCGGCTGGATGATATTAGGATGCCGCCCACGAAGAGCGGGCAGCTTTTTGTATGCGGTCACAACCCTTCGGGCGATGGCCTCTATTTCCTGTGCGCTTCGATATGGCACCTTGCTCCCCTCCTCAATCGTATCTGCTGACCGCCATGATAACCCGCCCAACATAAGGAAATCCTTTAAGGCGGGTCAGTGATAACTTTAACTGCTTTTTGCCTTGAATGATGGTGTCTGTTTGGAACATATTCAGCTTTTCCATCTCAAATGGCTGCTTTTGATCCACGATCAGCAGAGAATGCTCAACAATACCATAAAGGAGGAAATTGTTGTCTCCATTTGCGGGAACGGAGAACAGTCCTTCTTGTGGATATCCCTCGAACCCCAGAACACCATGCGCAAAGACCAGCGGATGTCGGTTGTAATCATCTCGGATCATATCGTTCGCATCCTCCATAAAATTGAACAAATCAACGGCAGGACCGAGCACCTTGAACGGTCTGTTCATAGACTGATTCCTGGAGTCCTCAGCAAAACACACGTCTTTCCGCACGGCCCTGTGAATGCCTTCTCTGAAGAATTCATATCCATATTATACCAAACAAACGTTCTAGTTTCAAGAGACAAATATGAGGGACAGCAATATCGAACTGTTGCCAAAGTCCCGTTTTGTAAAATGTTGCAGAATTTGGCATCAAAATGATAACGGATTTTTAGAATAACATCTATTCTGTAAAACTTTTTGAGAAGTCGCTTTTTTAATTAACGATTCCCTATTACCTTTCAGAGGGCCGTAGATCCTGCTCTTTCAGGACCTGTCCATATAAGCGTATCAAAATACTGGCGAAATGGACAAGAGCACTTTTAAGTTTTCCCCGTAAATACATATCCCCGTCCCCGCCGGGCAACAATGATTTTGGGCCGGGATGGGACATCTTCGATTTTCTCCCGCAAACGGCTGATCGTTGTATCTACGGGCCTTGAATCACCCATGTAAGTGTATCCCCATACCAGTTCAAGCAGTTCCTCCCGTGAGAACACTTTGCCTGGCTCGCTTGCCAAGCGGCAAAGCAAATCGTATTCCCTTTGCGTCAGCTCAATCGGCAGCCCGTCCTTTAAAACCAATACCTGTTCAGTATCAACCTCAATCCTCCCAAAGGCCAGGAATTGTGCCGGATTTCCGCTGTTCATTTCACTACCCACGTCCCAAATATTGACGTTAATCAGCATCAATAGCTCTTTCATGTGAAAGGGCGTTTGAATATACCCAATGTTCAAATCCAACGCGGACAGTATGTCCGCTTCTTTTTCGGAGGAAAGAAACAGCAAAATCGGTTTGTGGATTCCGGCCTCACGCAATTCCCGGCAAATTTCAAAATTACCTGGCTCTTTTCGTTCTAAATCTATGATGATTAAATCTGGCAAATATTCTTTTGCCAGATGCAGTCCATATGACCCACTGTCAGCCCGGATGATTTGATATCCCTCTCGGCCTAATGCGAAAGCCAGAATTTCAAGGACTCGCTTATTATCCTCAATCACCAGCAACTTTTTCCGCAAAGGAAACACCTCCTATATCAGCCCATAGTCTTTTGCAAACTGCTGCACCATTTTGTTGAATTTATATACTACTTCCTCCGGTAGACGCTGATTGGTCAACGCTTTGGGCAATACCACCCCGGAAGTGTTTTTATCCTCCCTGCGGAAGGTGACTTGACTTGTTTCCAGATGCAGGGCTTTTATTTTGTAGCCTTGGCTTAACCAGGAATGAGTGATATTAAAGCTCTGTTCTGAAAACAGGAACTTATGAAATGGAAACTCCTCAGACTGCCACATGGGGGAGCTGAGCTCCTGCGTGTCGTCATACCAGAACGCCTCAAAGCAGTACGCCTCCCAGGGCAGGCGATCTCCCAAAATGCGTTCGATCTCGTGGAATCTCAGGCAAATGACCGGCTGCTTGTGTTTACGAAAATACTCGGTCAATTCTATGTACGGAGAGTCATCATCCGGAGTATGGTTTTCAAACCCTTCCAGAATTGAGAAGAGGTCAATATGTTCCCCGTTCACTTCGCCGCCACCGAACTGCACCTGATATCCGCACTGCCGGTGTACATATTGAAGATTTCTCGCGCTCCAGCCCTGCCCTAAATTCTTTTCAACCAGCTCAACCTCCTGATCAGCCAGCATCCTCGCTCCGCAGTACGCGCAACGCCCGCTTTGCCGAGTCCATACTCCCCGGTATTTCCCGTTGCTTTTCTGTGTGTTCCGACGATGCTGAAGGTAGATTTGATAATCCTGATCCAGATACGGATTAAAATTTAACCGGCATGGTTTGTGCCGCATAATTGGCAGAGGAGCCAGACGGTTTACTCTGACCGAGTGATCTGCTGGCAAAACAAAAACATAATTCCAGCCGTCTCTCACCCAAAATTTATTCAGCACGGTTTTCCGGTGCCAGCGCGGATACTTCATGCACATCTTTTTGACCAATAACCCTTCAACAACCGAGTCAATATGCCTGAAATCCATATAAGCGTCCTCTGTACGGTGGTAATGTCCCCACCCGGCCAGTTTCCAGTTAACCTCCTTAATCAAACCCCTCTGCGTCCCTGAAAAGTTCATGATAAGGTTTTTCAGCTCTGCTTCAAACTGTATGATGGAACTTTCAGCGGGCTTTACGGAAAGGCGCCCGTATTTAAACTGATAGTGTCTGCCAATGTAATCGAAACCCTCATAAACGTTGGTGATATAAGACTTTTCAGGATGAAGCCGCAGTCCTCGGCAAGTAAGAAATTCTTCTACGATCTGCATGATCAGCTCGGCCTGTGTGCGGTCCCGAGCAGTTATCACCATATCATCCAAAAGCCGGTTTAAATTCCCGTTTGGATAGTCCACACCGCCAGAGGGGTAAAGCCGGTCATAAATGTAGGATTGCAGTCCATCCAGCATCATGTTCCCTAATTTAGGAGACAAGGCGGAGGCCATGGACATCCCCTTATCTGTTGGAAACAGCTCTCCGTTCCTTACCATCCCCGCCTTTAGAAACTTCCGCAGCACAGTTTTATCCATCGGGATATTTTCAATGAGCCAGTCATGCGCCACGGTAGCGTAAAATGTCTGCACATCGGCGATGACTACCCAGGTCGGCGCGTTTTCCATAGTAAGATCATGGAGCAGATGGGCATTGGGATCGAGGGGAGAACGCCCTTTTCGGGCAAAAAAAGATTTCTTGTCCGCTGTTGATTCCGCAACGGGGTCCAGCGCGAAGGAGTATAAGATTTGCATGGCCCGGTCCTTCATGGTTGGAATCAGGTTGATCCGCACTTTCCCGCGCTCCTCTAGCTCCCTGTAAAGGTATGGAAGGGGCCGGTAGCCCCTTGCGGTCAAAGACTGTGCGGCTTTCGTTTTCTGAGCGTCAGTAGTCCAGCGAACGCCATCCACTCCCGGCGAACCGCTGCCATTCAGAACTTCTCTCACGGCCAGCGCACGCGCCGCCCAGGAGCCTACCAGTTGGCGTTGCAGCAGGTCTACCTTGTCCCACTCCCGGTTATAGGCGGCGTAAGCCAGATCCTGCTGCAGCAGCAATAGAATGCCCGTCAGGCGGTCCCAATCAATGGAGCTCCAAATAGCGGTCATATCCTCGTCGTCTAGTTCCCGCTTTGGCCTTATCGGATAAAAAAGCATGGAAATGGGGCAGTGGTCGGAGGCGAGGATGTCTTTGTGAAATCGGATACTTTGCACGAAAGACAGCAGCTCCCCGGAAACGAGAAAATAGTCCAGCCGCGAACCTCGATTTTCGGCGCGGTTCTTATTTTTCGGGCCCCACCATGTATAGGCTCCTTCTTTATTTGGATTCAATACCCGAAAGGCGTCAACGACTCCAGCAGCGAGAAGCTTGTCAAACCCATCCCGTACCTCTGAGCGGAAAAGCGGGTTGTCCGGCTCATTTTTCCCGTTCTCGGGATAGCTGTCAATGTAAGCGTGGGTTACGTTAAAATCGCCGCACAAAACAACAGGTTTCGGCAGATTGGCGATATATTCCCGCAGGGCCTCGTCCCACTCCAGGCGAAAATCCGGCCTGTCTGGGGAGTTGTGGGGGTGAACGCTGGGAACGTATACGTTAATAATATAGTAATCCGCATATTCCAGCGTAATCAGGCGGCCCTCCTCATCAAATTTGCCGTTTCCAAATCCCGTGGACCACGATAACGGTTCCTGCTTTGCCAGAATCAATGTGCCGGAATACCCTGGCCGCACGGCGGGGTTCCAAAACTGCTGATATCCGGGAGTGTTCAGAGCGCACTTGGTCTTGACTTCCTGGCAGCACATAATATCCGGTTTTGTATCTGCCAAAAAGCGTAAAAAGCCTTTCCTACGGCAGGCTATAATTCCATTTACGTTCCAGCTTATGATCTTCATTGAACAGACCTCCTCTAGTCAAGCCTCTTCATCGTTTCAGGATTATGGCTCTGTTTTCTGCCGGATGATGGAGCCTGTAAAGATATTTCTTTCTCCGACCTTTTCTCTAAGTGTTTCTATTTTCTCATAGTCTCGTGACTTGCGCAGACACTGGCTGCTCATCTCAAAACGTGGACTTTCTATCCCCGCCACAACCATGCGTTTTACATTTGAGCTGGCACATTATTTTAATTCAAAGAGACGGCCTTGCTCATACGCAAGGCCGTCTCTTTACCTTTCGAGGTATGGGTTTTCGTATCTATCCGAAAACTGACGCTCGTACAGCGACATTGAACACAAGCACACCGCAAACAGCAAGTAAAAGTATCAGGAGGAGGGGCGCAATAATTCCCGATATCCAAAAAAGCAAGGGCTTGTTTATTTTGAAAAAGAATCTTTTCATCTTCCGTTCAAACCGATGGGAAAATATAGCCTCGCACTCGCTTGGATCAGGCAAACAGTTCAGCATGTGCTCCTCACACCTCCTTGCCGCCTCCTTCAGCCTTTCTTCCGATATCATAAGTCATCCTCCATTGCTTGTGTTCCTCAAAATCCATGAAAACGAATCCTTATTAAGGTTCTTTTTCATATCGCACCGGGCAGAAGAAGATTAGAAGATCCATCCAGCACGAATCTCTGTCCGCTTCTTTTAAATTGCAGCCAACAAAAAAGTCATCAAGGGAAAATCCACTTATATTTTCCTCAAATATCTGAATTTTTCTTGTGGCAAGATTAACAGCTCCAACGCCAAAGCATGTTTCAATATTCTGTGGTAATATCTCATTCAGACACTTCTCACATAGGAAAGATGAGACCCGGGCTGCATCCAACTTCCTGTCATCATAAAAATACAGAGAACCCATGGCGTAACCTCTATCATAGTCTAACAATAATCTGGCGGAAAATCCATTGTCAACGCTGCCGCCGCCCCCGAAAGATACCGTACCGGCATATTCCTCAATCAGCCGTCCATCCAGCCTATCATAGCGGTTAATTTCAAGAGGTATTATTTCAAAAGTATTTAGGCTGATGAGCGCAATATTGTTCTGTCCCCAATACAACGGAACCAGGTTTTCAATGCCACCACCACACAAATAACAATCCTCTGTTGATGTGGCGGAGGAATACCTGACATCAACGTCCGGGGCGGTGCTTGGTTTTGCTTCGCATCCGGTCAGGATAAACAGCAGAATTACCATCAGGGCAAGCGTCCATCGTTTCACATCCATCCTCCATCACAGCTTCTTATTCGTGGTTGCGTGCTCATGTGTTAAGTACCAGACCGCTAAAAGGGTTCGTCGTATAAAAAAATATCCGGGTAATTTTCGAGAAATCTGTCCAGCAACTCCTTATACTCCGCGCACCGTTCCCCACACTTTTCTAATATCGGGTAAATGCGGTTTTGGATTTCTTCCGCCTCTACTGGAAATATCTCTGTTGTCATGCGCTCTCCTGCAAGGTCCAGTGCAAGCACATCCAGCGTAATCCACGAGAACAGCTTAAACAGCAGATCATGGGAGTCCTCCAGAGGCGTCATGAAGTTATCCCCATCTCCTTCAGGGAAGTATTGGATAAACAGGTAGCCAAATTTTTTTGAGTGTACTACGTCATAATAAGGCTGGGCCTCTTTCTCCATATACGGTTGGAACAAGGACAACAATGTTTCGATTTCCTGTATTTTATCGCACATATATTTTCTCCTCTGGCCTGTATCGGAAATGAGACCCAACAACAAAGACAACCGCAGAGCTCTGTCAGAACGTGAAAAATTCTATACCAGCCTCCGGTGTTTCATGTATGAGGCTGCCGCGCTCGTACTTTGCTTCCTCCGCATTGTGGGCGGCGGCGTATTCGGGGTAAAACCGCAGTATTGCGTTCATAAGTGCTTTCATATCAACCAGCCCGCTTTCTTCTATCTGTGGATGAAGCCTGCACAGTTCATACAGAGGAATGCAGCTGCTTTGCCTGGGAAAGAAAAGGTAGCCGAGGGTATTGTTAATGCCCTGCATCCTGTCATATGCCAGCTGCTCCGCCAATTCCTGTTCAGGGATTGAGATGTCCGCTTCCCAAATTGGGTAGCAAACAGCCAGCATCTCCTCACAGCGGTCTGTCTCCAGCCAGTACACACCGTTCGACAGCGCCTTATGACGGACCGTACTGCCTCTCGGAGTATGGAACGGAACCGGAAAAGTCCCGAAGTAATCCGGGTATTCTTCCATGCCATAAAGAGCGCGGGAAAGCAAAGAGTCCGTGCTTCCTTCTACAGGCAGATGGCATTTCACCTGATACCGGCACACCTCGAAATCTATGATGTGCTTTCCACTGCCTTTCTCGTGGAGTGGGTAAACCCGCAAGCCAGGACAATCGGAGATATCCTGTCCGTAATTTCGGGCCTCTTCAGAAATGGCCGGTGCATCCTCCGTTACCACATATACCTCTGTCCGCTCTGAGTCCTTCTCAACGATCAGAAAATAGACGCCAGGGCTTATGATTTCCGCATGCTGGACCGATCCAAGCTCCGCCATGAGGTTGAAGGGCAAATCGTTAGGGGAAACGTTTTTCGGGGAGTATTTTTGCGCTGCCTTTAATTCGGCCACCACTTCTTCACCTGGGCTCCTTCTCCCTAGCAGGTTTCTTATCATGCGTGTTTCCTCACTTTCATATATAGTTGCCGCTTTTCGTCTTATTTCAAGAAAGAAGCGGCTTTTCACGTTTGCCAGCAGTCGGGTTCCCCATTGTACTTATATCCAGCAGCGCCGTCCGTCCTGTTTGGGCAGCATACTGCTTTATTCTTTCTCCATAAGGCGTGGCGGATAAATTGCAGACGCAGAAATCCATTCTTTCAATCATATCGGCAATCACGTTGAAATCACCCCCGCTATCTACACGGTTTACATATCCAACGGTGTGGCAGGGCGGGCAGAGGGCCGCTTCCACAGCGGCCCTATCATCATAATTCCCTGATAAAGAGTCGTTCTCCACAAGCGCGGTAATATGTATCGCTGTATTGCTCCATTGGCGGAGCATTAACGATATATGTAGATTTTCCAGCACAAATAAGAAGCCGGAGGAAACGTAGGACTGTTCTATAAAAATATCCGTGGCGTTATAGGCGGATGCCAAACACTCCATGATGTGCTTGAAGCGGGTTAACGATTTGCGGGTGGCTTCCCCCAGGGCAAAAATACCGCAAGTGCGGGGGCCTGTCCGCTTGGCAGCCAGCGCCCGATTATACCTGCGGGTCAGTTCTAAGTGGATTGCCCTGCTTCCATGGCTCAGGAGCTGCCGTACACGTTCCCTTCCTACACCGGTTGCTTCTCCGACCGCGCTCATAGTACGGCCCTCATGCAGCTTAAAAAAAGCAACCTGCTCCTTTTCTGTCATACGAAGCGCTGCTTCCAGGATAGCCGCTTCTGTTTCATGTGTCGTTAAACTGATAATCTTCAGTGTTTCCGGGATTTTTCCAAGATGGTTTCCTGGATCGTATATTGTATCGTAGAAATATGTGATAAGGTGCGTAGAGTTTTGAGGAATCCATTTCAGCATCCGCTTGTATCCTATGGTGGGGTCACGTTTTTTCGTGTTTTCCAGATCAATTGTAATGACTTTATCGCTCATGTAAGAATACGTCAGATATTCACCAGACATTTCCGCCTCCGGGCCATGGTATATTACACAGGTAATTGTAACCTTTTGCGGATAGTGGGTTCTGGCCTTGAGCGCCGCCAACAGAAAAAAATAGGAGAGCATTCCGGACGGGTAGACTGGGTAGACCAAAAACTCAACGGCATCGTTCTCTTTTACAAGGCGGTCAACCTCCGTCTGCATTTTGGAAGCCATATCAGCGTCATATACTTCTTTGTGTCCTGCAAATGAACATACTGCCATCTTACCTTTTCCTTTCTACCCCGCACGGAGGTACTGCGCTTTAGCGGAGCGCTTTCATCCTCTGCTCTCATCCTCCCTGTAATTCCTCTGACTCCCACACTGCCCTGAAATCCAGTCGCTCCAGGGCGTCGAGAAAGGCCAACTTTATCTCGTGCCACATTTGTTTGTCCTGCAATAGTTCTTCAATGTATTGTTCCCAGGAGTAGTCCTTGCCCTGGTTCAGCTGGCGTCGGTACTGGACAAACTCTGCCTGCAAAAGGATCGCATCTATCAGGCCACAGCCTTCATCGTAAGAAATCAGCTTTGCACAGTTCATAGTATCCGTTCCTGCGAACGGGTCATCACTGTCGTCAAGCAGCTCTGGTTCCTTTTTGTCGAAGTTTAAGTAGGCGTGACTTAGAAATTCCTCTATGGTTTTGCGCAAAACAAATGCGGCGGAGTCCCGAGTCTCTTTGCTTCCGCGCATTCCAAGGACAAAATCCTGCCATGGACAATCCACCAGAGCCTTGCTCTCTATACAAAGGTTGTAAAAATCCTTTTGAACCCGATATGTGAGATACCACACGTAAGCGCGAAGCTCCTCTGGATCGTCGAAGGATGCATAGTGGGTATGCGAGGATATTTCGTCTAAGAAAAATTCGTGCTCCAATGAGGGCGTGCTTTCCCCCTCCTGATCTTCTTCAATGGACGTCTGAACATAGAAGCGTTGCTTTCCCTCAGTAAAAACCCAGCTTTTCATAAAGGCTGTGAAGGACTCGCAGATGAGCCTGATTGCGGTATTCGTTTTAGGCGGGAAATTCTGTTTCCAGCCGGTATAGGTCTCCCAGCTCTTGGCATAGTCCAGCCTCCAGCCCTTTTCTATATACCGCTGAATGGTCCGCCTAAAACTGGTTGGCCGGAGGCCCTTTTCCGCCGCGGCATCCTCAATAAACCGCTTATATTCCAAAGCACCTGCGGTAAAATTGTCATCAGCGTACCGCCGCAGAATCTGCGCGATGTACTTGGCTCCTTTGGAGCGGAATGGGCCAAACTGGCAGGCGTAAAGAAAGGCGTAGTGACCAATCACCGGCTTCTGCTGATTTTGCATAAGGGGCTCCTTACGTTTCATTTTTTCGGAAAGCATCCAACAGGCGGACAGTCAAATCATCTGCGATCTGATAGGAATAGGGAAGGCATCCCTGCCAGTCGGTTCCGAGCCTCCTGTGGACGTCACTCTCCATGTCCCGTTTGAGAAGATCCAGCCCCTCCAGCACGAGCCGCAATTCGCCAGCCGTCATGGGAAAGTCCAAGGGTGCGTCGTTGTTTGTGCCAGTTGCATGATAGCTTTCATATTCGGCTATCTTGCGTTTTGCGTGTTTGAGACAAGAGGTGACTCTGCTTGCCGGAGCATTTATTTTTTCGGCAATCTCCTTACAGGTCATGCCATCCTGGCGGAGCAGATATACCTCACGCTGCTGTTCAGTCAAGATTTGCAGGACTCGTTCTTCAACCATAAGAGCCCCTTCTGTTCGGCGATCACGCATTTTCGCCCGCCTCAAACGGAAATAGGTCGGGCAGATCAATTTGAACACCCAGCTTCCGTTTCAGCACATTTTGAATCCACATTAAACGGTTGCGAACAGATGCCGCCCCAACACCAAGCTCCCTGGCAATACCCGCGTTCCGCATCCCCGCCTGTTTTTTCTGGAGTAGAATCAGGTCCTCATGGTTCAGCATTCGCTGGGTGCCGAAACCAGAGACGTTTCCGCGCAAAATGGCAAACTCTTTTAGTTCTTGATCGGAGGGCATGTCCAGCAGAAGCTCCGACAGCTTCATGTATCCGTACGTGAATGTTACCTCCAGGCCGCGAAGGCGGCGTAGAGCCGGGTCGTCCAACTCGATATAATCCGGGATGGGGCCCCGCTCAAACTTGGTTTTGATATTCTGAAACCGGCCTTCTACCTGATTCCGGGTGAGGCCCAGCTCTTTCCCAGCTTCTTCATTGTCCTTCCCATCCAGGCGCAGTTTCAAAATCTTTAAGCCGAGCTGGGATATGTGCGGCTTGCTGTTCCTGCTGTAGGGAAAAAGCTCCGACAAAACCTCGTCGGAGGGTGGAGCCGCCAGAAGTTCAGAAATTAAAATCTTTTCGCCGTTTGCCTTACGTGTTAAAAGAGTATTTTCCATGATTACCTCCCCATTAAAGCGTAACGCATAGACCAGTTACCGCATAGGTGAAGTAAATATTTAATAAAATATTCACAAACCGTGCAGTTCTTCTTCAGAAACTCTATACCTTGCTTCTTTTTGTACGCAGTGATTCTCCTGCTAAGGATTGCAATAATTCCTGTGTCCATTACCCTGTTATTCACTCCCCCTTGCCCATAGGGAGACAGACTTCCGATTGCTTTTGACAAAGATAAAACATTGTTTTTCCATAACGGAAATTATAAATATGAAAAAGTAATTTAAAATTTCCTCAAACGGTGCAAAATTATTTTGGTGAGATATATGCAGTCTTTCGGAATTAAACTTAAACGGCTCCGTGAAGAAAAAGAATTGACACAGAAAGAATTGGGGACACTCCTTGGACTTACACGTGCAACAATTTCTTCTTATGAAAGGTGCGCCCTTTATCCATCTGTAGAAGCACTCATTAGTATCTGTCTGTTTTTTAATGTGACCGCTGATTATATGCTTGGTTTAGCAGATACTAATACTTTTGATACAAGTTACCTAACGGATCAGCAAGAATTGATTATAAGGGCTCTACTGGATGAATTTCGCGAGAAAAATTGTAAGACATGATTTGTCCTTAATTTTTCATGTGGTTTGTTATGATTGCAGTGTCATTATGCGAACACTATTATTAAGCCTATTATATAGTCATAATATGGAGAAAGCAAGTTAATAATTTTGTGTTTGCGGTGTAGAAATGATAAAATACGACAGGTTATGGAAAACCATGAAAAAAAGAGGCATTTCCCAATACGCCTTATATACAACATATAATGTCAATCGCTCACAGCTTAATCGTCTGCGGCATAATGAAAATGTGCAAGTTAGTACGATTGACAAGTTATGTAATATTTTACATTGTCGTGTGGAGGATATAATGGAGCATATTGATGACGATAATGTGTTTTGACAGGATTGGAGATATTGTGGTGAAGCAGTTTGTGAGGAATAATGTAAAATTTTTTAACAAGGCAGATTTTGAACTTGACGAATGAATCTCATTGCGTCTATTGATTCTTGATAAAAAAACTCCCGTGCTGGACGGCATGGGAGTTTTCTCATTCACCGCTCCGACTTCTGTTATTTATTCTGTTCCGGTTCCTCTGGCACCAAGCCGGGGATTTTGTTCACATTCTGCCTCGCCGTCCGGCAGGAGATCATATCCAGGCGCGAAACCATCTTAATTGACCAACATAGCGAACAACATTTTTGGTCATTATATCATACACTACATATAGTTGCAACCGATACTGGTCAAAGTTGAGGGGAGTACCTATATGGAGCAAAAGATTCGACGTGACCGAAATATGGGGGATAATCTGAGACGGCTCCGGGACGAACATAGCTTTTCACAGGAAAAGCTATGTGAAGAATTGCAGCGGCGTGGATGTGACATTGGCAGGTCCACCTATGCAAAATACGAGGCTGGGCAGCTTAACATAAGGGCAAGTGTGTTAATCGAACTGAAAAAAATTTACGGCTGCTCCTACGATGATTTTTTCTTTGGCCTTGATAATAACAGTGATGAATCATAATAAGGGGGCATCTCTACATCTTTATGTTCCCATATGCAAAAAACCTCCTATGCCAGACGGCACGGGAGGTTTTCTCAGTCACCGCTCCGTCTGGGTCATTGCTGGCAGTATATCATATAATTCGGTGTAATGCTATAGATAAAATTACAAACTTGTAAGAATTTTCCTTTTTACAATTCGGGGTTACACTACTTATAAAGGTGGTGTAATGCTATGGCTAGGAAATTAAAAGATGTCAATATAGAAATCGGAGCCAGAATCAAAAGCGAACGGACAGCCCAGAAAATGACTCGTGAGGACTTGGCGAAATTATCTGGTTATAGTGCTAACTTTATTCAGGAAGTGGAACGAGGACGTTCTGGCCTGTCCTCTGAGTCTATCCGCTCGTTTGCCGTGGCCCTCAATCTTTCCGCAGACACCTTATTGTTTGGGAGGGTTCCAGACAGCTTTGAATATGTCATGCAGAAATTGAAAGCCGTTCCGGCTGAAAAAATGCCGCATATCCTAAAAATCATTGATGAAGCGATTGAGTGTACTCGCTAAGAGAAGATAGCCCCACGCCGCTGGCGTGAGGCTATCTTTTTCCTAGGAATGCGGGTTATTGCCTCGCAAGCTCAAAGGTTCTGTCAATAATCCAGCACCCCCCCGTGTCATCCAACGCCCGGGGGCTGAATGTAGCCATAATGTCCTGCTTCGCCACGGGAATCAGGGCCCGCTTCGCCTCCGCCGCATCTGGGATATACTCGATAATGTCGGGTACCCCGACACTTCGATACATCTTGTGGATCGTTTCTCCCGCCCGCCATGCGATAGACGCCGCAGATTCATCCTCCCGGAACGGCGTGTCCAGCAGTTTCGCGATTTTACGGATTTCCTCCGGCCTCTGATCCGCTACATACTCCAGACACGCAGGGGTAAATATTGCGCAGCATACGCCGTGGGGCACATGGTAGAGCGCACCCATGGCGTGGGCAAAGGCGTGGCTGACGGAGCATTTTGCGTTTGAGAGCACAATACCGCCCAGGTTGGACGCCAAGTGCATATCGGACCGGGCCTGGAGGCTGGCCCCGTCCTCCACGGCCTGACGGTAGCTCCCCTTCATCAGCCGGATGGCCTCATAGGAAATAGCCTGGGTAATGGGATTTGTCATGTTGGATGTAATGGCGTCAATGGCATGAGCCAGGACATCAAATGCACACGCCGCCGTGACTTTCGGGGGGACGCTTAGCGTCAGCTCCGGGTCCACCAGCGCCATGTCCGGCATCGTTCCAGGCCCGATAATCGTGCGTTTTTGCCCTTTACTGGTGTCCGTAATAACGCCGCCCTTGGACGCCTCGCTTCCCGTGCCGGAAGTAGTGGGAATGGCGATCATAGGAATGCCGGAGGGCTTCTGGGGACGGGTGAGGTCGTAAAAATCCTCCAGAGCTCCGGAGTTGTTCAGCAGCAGCTTCACGCACTTTGCCGCGTCAATACTGCTTCCGCCTCCAATGGCAACTACCGCGTCCACCTGTTCCTGACGCGCAATCGCCGCAATCCGTTTCACGGTTGTATCGCTCGGATCGGATTCCACGTCGCCATTTTGAACCACCAGGATTCCCTCCGCCTCGATACATGGGCGCCAGCTATGTGGCTATGACGGAAATCAACAAGGCGAAAATCGACCGGGCCAGAAGCGTGAACATCCCCGCCGAGTTTTTTGACGCGCAGGACCTCAATGTGCTGGAGAAATTGATGGAAGCGTCTGGCGGCGGGTTCGACGCCTGCATTGATTGTCCCGGTTCCAAGGAGACCATCGCCCTCTGCATTGAGGCTGCAAAGCCCTCCGGCACGATTGTGGAAATTGCGATCCACTACGAGCCGGTCTCCATCAACTACCTCAAGCTGGTTATGAAACAGCTGAACTTCAAGGGGTTCTATGGCTCCATGCCCTACTTCGAGGATGTGATCCGGATTATTGCGGAGGAAAGACCGTTTGACCCCGCAGCCCTGATTACCAAAGAAATCGGCATCCATGAAATCCCCGAAGCGATTACGGAACTCACC
>Ga0224740_10233_pt1 | contig 15324 bp, 16 predicted proteins | sample LIM_E_Water_Bulk_FD_161634 | JGI IMG/M metagenome (GOLD analysis project Ga0224740, IMG submission 161634) | Enriched cells from gastrointestinal tract of the lab mouse from Pacific Northwest National Laboratory (PNNL), Richland, Washington... | ecosystem: Host-associated > Mammals > Digestive...
ATAGGTACGGTATTCCCGCAGATATTCCAGGGTGGCCAGCAGCAGATCCTCTATGCTCAGCTTTGGCGTCCTCCCACGGCGCCGGTGCTTTTCCGCATATCCTTTTTGCAGAATTTCTACCATCTTGTCAAATGTTGCCCGCTTTACCCCGGTAATTCTCCGAAATTTTGTGTTTGAATATTCCGCTAGCTTTTCGTATTTCATGCCTCTATTTTATCGCACTATTTTTATTTTCGCAAGAGGTCTAATATAAGTGCGGAAGAAAACAAAGCCCCTAAAATGAGGCAGGACAGTTCTTCTGCATTTGACACATTGAACGTAATTTAGCGAAAAAGATAGTGAAAAGAAATCTTAAATATGCTATAATATAAAAAACACAAGCATATCGTGTCTCTTTTCGACACGGAAAGGAGCGGGAACAATGCGGTCGAAAAGATGCGATAAATTGAACCCGCATTTTGTGTTCGGGAGAAAGCCAAAGAAAAGATGGGAGATACAATTACAAAATATACCAGAGCATTGAGAATGAAGGAAACAGCTTCTTACGGCGTGCCGCTGGTGCTGGCCACCCGGGGAGAGGAAGGCTCCTGCGCGCTGTATGGAGGCAGACTGACCATCGTCCCCGCCTTGCCTGCGGAAAAGGTTTTGGATACCATGGGCGCAGGGGATTCCTACCTGGCGGCGCTGCTGTGCGAATTGCTGAAGGCATCCCCTGCAGGCGCTTTGCTGGAAGGGGATTTAACCGCCCTGCTGCCTGCCGCTATGGAAAAAGCCGGGAGCTTTGCCGCCAAGGTGTGCGGGATGGAAGGGGCTTTCGGCTGCGGGATACCGATTGCCGGGCGCACAGAATTGGAAGAATGGGAGAAAATGAAACCAAAGGAGGTGGGCGGATGAAGCTGGCGGCTATTGGCAGCAACTGCATTGATTTTTACCAAAACCTGGAGGGCGGCCTGCCCTGCCCGGGAGGCGGCCCTGTGAACATGGCGGTTTACACCCTGCGGCTGGGGGGCGCGGCCTCTTACATTGGCCCGGTGGGGGATGACCCTTACGGAGCGCTAATGCAAAAAGCCATGGAGGAAAAAGGCGTGGATGTGTCCCACCTTCACGTCCTGCCTGGGGCTACGGCAGTCTCCCAGGTGGAGCTGCGGGACGGCGAACGCATTTTGGGGGATTATGACGAAGGGGTGCTGGAAAATTACACGCTCTCCAGGGAAGATATAGATTTCATCTGCACCCATGACGCGGTTGTCTGCGACCTGTGGGGCAAGGTGGAGGGTTTTTTCCCGGAGCTTCGCGCCCGGGGCCTGCCCACAGCCTTTGACGGGGCCATACGCCCCGATGACCCTGCGGGCCGGAATGCTCTGCCCCACACAGATTATTTCTTTTTCTCCCCGGATTCCGGCGACACCCCGGCATTGCGGGAGCAGCTCAGGCGTTACCATGCCCAAGGCCCCAGGCTGGTGACTGCCATGCTGGGGGAGCAGGGCAGCCTCTGCTTTGACGGGGCAGCCTTTCACAAGTTTGGCGTTGTCCCCTGTCCGAAGGTGGTGGACTCCATGGGCGCGGGGGACAGCTACATAGCAGGGTTCCTTACAGGTATCATTGGCGGGGCGCCTGTGGAAAAGGCTATGGAAATGGGCGCCGCTGCCGCTACGGAAACCTTACAGTATTTTGGCGCGTGGTAACAGGCGCATTAAGTAAAAGGAGTATAAAAATGGAATATATACCTACTGCCTGGGCAGAACCCCAGGGGCCTTGCCTGCGTAATTTTGACGAACAGGGCAACCTGGACAGCATAAATGGCGCGCTGGCTTTGCGGCCCGAAATTGAAAAAATTGTAGACCAGATTTGGGAGGAGGGCTTTGACCGTATTTTCTTCATGGGCATAGGCGGGACTTACGCCTCGGCCATGCAGGCGGAGGTCTATATGCGGGGGCGTTCCGCATTGGACGTTTGCGCTGAAAACGCCGCCGAGTATCTCACCACAGGCAACAAGCGGCTGACAAGCCGTTCTGTGGTTGTCTACTCCAGCGTGTCCGGCAACACCCTGGAGATGGTGGGCATGGTGGAGAAGGTCAAGGCCCTGGGAGCCAGGGTGCTGGCTTTCATTGACACGCCCGGCTCGGCCCTCACCCAAGAGGGCAGGCGGGATTATCTGGTGGTGTACCCTAAAAACGAGCAGTTGAAGTTCTACATGCTGGCAAACTACCTTATGTACAAAAACGGAGAGTTTGCTGAGTATGACCGCTATAACCGGGAGATGGAAGCCAGCCTGGCCCGGGGCCTGGTGGAGATTGAAAAGGATGCGGACAGATGGGCCTGGGAATTTGCCAAAAGCAAAGCCCTCTTCCTCCAGGAGCACCCCGATGTGCCCCACTATTTCATCGGGGCAGGCAGCCAGTGGGGCGCTGCCTACTCGTATGCCATGTGCTATTGGGAAGAGCAGATGTGGATACGCACCAAGTCCATTACCTGCGCGGAGTTTTTCCATGGAACCATGGAGATTATCACAGCGGACACGCCGGTTACCCTGTTCATGGGAGAGGACGAGCAGCGTCCCCTGGCAGAGCGGGTGGCCCGGTTCCTGCCGAAGGTATGCGGAAACTATACGGTTATCGACACAAAGGAGCTGCCCATGCCCGGCGTCTCCCCAGAGTTCCGCGGCTCTGTTTCCCATTTGATGATGCACGCCGTAAACAACCGTGTGGACGCTTATCTGGAGCTTTTCCTCCGGCACCCCTTATCTATCCGGCGGTATTACCGGCAGTTTGAATATTAAGGAACCACGGAATATAGTAAACGCGTTTGAACATAGAAAAAGTGCCGGATTTTTAAAACAGGCCCTTCCAGTAACTGTAAAATGCGCCGCAAACCGTCATATGTCTCGTTTGGGGCAAAAAGATGATGCTTGCGTTTTTCAAACACGTCCTGATCATCCCAAGAAGAAATTTCAAAGGGAGGTTGAAAAGCCGTGTTTCGCCCTCACCCATCAAACATCTGGCGCATGTAGAGAAGCAGCTTTTTCTCACGGCGGCTCACCTGCACTTGGGTCATGCCCAGAATCCGGGCGGTTTCGGTCTGGGTTTTGCTCTGGTAATAGCGCAGGGCAATCAGCTTCTGATCCCGTTCCTCCAGGGTGTGGAGGATGGCCTGGAGGGTAAGCTGCTCGGTCATTTTTTCCTCCGGGGCCTCCACAGGGATTTCAAGCTGCTCCCCTTCCTCGCCGCCTGTCAGAGACACTGGCGCCCGGCAGGCTCCTAATGCCAGGGCCGCTTTTTCCGGGGCCACCCCCAGCCTGTCCGCAATTTCCCCCAGGCTGGGGCTTTGGCCTGTTTCCTTTTGCAGTTCCTCTGCCGCCGACTGGGCTTTCCGGCCCAGCTCCCGCAGCCCCCGAGACACCCGCAAGGCCCCGCCGTCCCGGAAAAGCCTGCGCACCTCTCCCAGGATGACAGGCACAGCATAGGTGGAAAACCGCACGCCCCTTGTGCTGTCAAAGTTTTCCGCAGCCTTGATAAGCCCCAGGCACGCTGCCTGGAACAAGTCTTCATATTCCACGCCCTTGCCCATGAACCGCCTTGCGCACAGGTGGGCAAGCCCCATGTTCTCCTCCACGTCCTGCACCGGGAGGAGGGGGGCCTCACTCCTTGCGCCCAAAGTGCTTTGTCAGGGTTACGCTGGTGCCCCGGCCCACTGCCGAGGTGACCCGCACGCTGTCGCAGAAGCTCTGCATGACCGCAAAGCCCAGGCCGGCCCGCTCCTCGCCCCCGGTGGTGAAAAGAGGCTCCATGGCCTTTTCGATGTCCGGGATGCCGCAGCCCTTGTCCCGCACCCGCACCACAGCCTTGCCGCTTTCATAAAGCTTGACGGTTATGTACACAGTGCCCATGCGGTCTTTATAGCCATGTACGATGGCGTTGGTGACAGCCTCGGAAACAGCGGTTTTCATGTCGGTCAGGTCTGCTACCGTAGGGTCAAGCTGGGACAAAAACGCCGCCACTGCCGCCCGGCCAAAGCCCTCGTTTACGGAATTAGAGGAAAAGCACACCTGTGCCTGATTCAGCGCTTTCATCAGCCAGCCCTCCTTTCAATGGCGGCCACCCCGCTGATACCCGCCAAATCTACCATTTTTGTAAGGTTCTGGGAAAGGCCGCACAGCACCACATGCCCCCGCCAAAACCCGCACAGCCGCACCCGGCCTAAAATAAGCCCAATGCCGGAGCTGTCCATAAAGGGCACCCCGGTGAAGTCCAGCCGCAGGCAGTATGGCTTCAGCTTCTGGGCTGTATCGTCTATAGACTCCCGCATTTCCTTGGCGCTGTGGTGGTCGATTTCTCCAAAGAGCTTTGCCGTCAGCACGCCTTCCTTGTAGCTTAACTGCACGTTCATTTTTTTCATCCTTTCTTTTTGCTTCCTAAAACCTTGGGGCGCCGCCCCAAACCCCGCAAACCTTTTTAAAAAAAGGTTTGACCCAAAAACTATGTTTTTCAAAGTTTACTATATTGTTTAAAAAAAGAAGGCCCCTGCAAAAAGCAAAAGCCTTTTGCAGAAGCCTCCGCCCTTTTACAGGGCTATTGTAGCAGGCGCGTTGTGCAATTTTTCGGGAAGCGTGTCAGGTTTGCAAATTTTCCAGCTTTCCTTTAAGCTGCTCCCGGATTTCGCTGGCAAGATAGAAAGATCCGCAGACAATGAGGGCGTCATCCCTGGTCATATCCTTCATGGCGGCGGCAATGGCCTCGCCGCAGGTCTGTGCCACCGACACGTTCCGGCAGAAGGCCCGGGCTGCTTCCGCCAGCTTTTCTCCAGGCAGTGCCCGGCCCCAGTTAGGAGTGATGGCAATCAGCTTGTCAAAGGCGGGGCCAACGGCCTCCAGGAACCGGCCGCTGTCCTTGTCCGCCATAATACCCATAATGGCGATTTTCCGCTGGGGCACAAAATCCTCCAGGGCCGCACGTAAAGCTTTGGCGCAGCCGGGGTTGTGCCCGCCATCCAACAGGCACAGGGGCTGCTGGGAGATGACCTCCATCCGCGCCGGGATGAAGGCCTTTTGAAAGCCTTTTTTTAGGGCTTCATCGGAGATGGCAAAGCCCTCCTTGCGCAGGATTTTGATAACCTCCAGGGCGGTGGCGGCGTTTTTCACCTGGTGCCCTCCCAGGAAAGGGGTATGCAAATGCAGGCATCCGCCCTGCATATCCGCCGCAAAATCTGTGCCAAAGATGGAGGCCGCCTCCACCTGGATTTTCCCCATGTCCGGGATAAACAGCTCCGCGCCTTTTTCCCGGCACACTTCTTTTATCTGTTCTATAACCTCCGGGGCCTGCTCTGGATACAGGGCCAGGCGGCCCCCGGCCTTGATAATGCCCGCCTTTTCAGCGGTAATCTTCTCCAGGGTGTCCCCTAAAATGGCGGTGTGATCCAGGGAGATGGAGGTAATGGCCGCTGCCGCCGGGGTTTGGATGATATTGGTGGCATCTGTAATGCCGCCCAGGCCCACCTCCAGCACCACGACATCGCATTTTTTCCGGGCGAACCAGTCAAAAGCCAGGGCTGTGATGCACTCAAATTCTGTGATATACTGGCCCCGCCTGTCCATTTCCTCTATAAAAGGCCAGATGCGCTCCACTTCTTCCGCCAGCTCTTCCTTGGGAATCATCTCCCCGTTTATCTGGAAGCGCTCCCGGAAATCCAGCACATAGGGCGAAATGTAATATCCGGTTTTGTAGCCGCTTTCCCGCAGGACAGAAGCCGCGAGGGTGCAGGTGGTGCCCTTGCCGTTGGTGCCCGCCACGTGGACGAACCGGAGGGCGTCCTGGGGGTTCCCCAGCAGGCCCATCAAGGCCGTGATATTTTTCAGCCCCGGCTTTACGCCGAAAAGCAGGCGGCTGTCAATTTTTTCTATAGCTTCTTCGTAGGTCATGGGCAGCACTCCTTTCAGAGGGAAAAACATGAAAAGCTTTGGAGAATACGGGATCCCGGCGCTGCCGGGATCCCGCTTCTGTGTCAGTTATTTTGGTTCAAATGAAAGCCCATTGGGTTTCCCGCAGGGAAACAAGCAGGTTTTGGGAGCCGCCGCCGGGAGTTTGCTCACGGAGACGGCTGGCAAAGCCTGCGCAGGCCGCGCCAGCGGCCCATGGGCGGGGCAAGGCATCGTGGTTTTTCGATCAAACCTTTTTTTCAAAAAGGTTTGCGGGGTTTGGGGCAGCGCCCCAAGGTCAGGCCCTGGGGGTTACCGGAAAGCCGCAAGGGACTCTTCAATCATGCGCACCTTTTCCCGAAGCTTTTCGCCGTTCTGCTTCACGCCGTCAATCACCTTCTGGGGCGCCTTGGACATAAAGGTTTCATTCTGAAGCTTGGCGTTCACTGTATCCAACTGCTTCTGGGCGCTTTCCAGCTCCTTTGTAAGCCGGGCGGTTTCAGCGGCCCGGTCGATGAGATCGTCCATGGGCAGGTATCCCCGACAGGCAGCAGTCACCACTGTGACAGCCCCTTCCATGGCGGCAAAGCTTTCCTCGCGGCAGGGGACTGGGTTTCAATATAGAGATGGGCTTTCCGGGAGGGGGGCACGTTCATCTCGCTGCGGCGGGTGCGCACAGCGGTTATCAGCTCTTTCACCTTCTCCATCTCTTTTTCGGCCTCCGGGAAATGGAGGGCTTCGTCATACACAGGCCAGGGGGCCACAATCAGGGCCTCGCCCTCGTGGGGCAGGCTCTGCCAGATTTCCTCTGTGATAAAGGGCATAAAGGGATGCAGCAGCTTTAAGGTACTGCACAGCACCCACACCAGCACCTGCCGGGCAGACTGGGCCGCTTCCTCGTCCGTACCGGACATGGGCAGCTTTGCAAGCTCGATAGTCCAGTCGCAGAACTCGTCCCAGAGGAAATCGTAAATTTTCTGCACAGCAATGCCAATTTCAAATTTCTCCAGGTTTTCCGTAACTTCCTTTGCCACTGTGTTAAACCGGCTGACAATCCACTTGTCCGCCAGGGTCAGCGTTTCCGGCAGGGCGCAGGGCACGTCTTTGCCGTCAATGTTCATGTGGATGAACCGGGCGGCGTTCCAGATCTTGTTGGCAAAGTTCCGGCTGGCAGCCACCTTGTCTGTGGAGAAGCGCATATCGTTGCCAGGGGTATTGCCGGTGATGAGGAACAGCCGCAAAGCGTCTGCCCCGTACTCGTCAATCACCTTTACGGGATCCACGCCGTTGCCCAGAGATTTCGACATCTTCCGGCCCTGGGCATCCCGCACCAGGCCATGGAAGCAGACCTTCTTAAAGGGAATGTCCCCGGTATGCTCCAGCCCGGAGAAAATCATTCTTGCCACCCAGAAGAAAATGATATCAAAGCCGGGCATCAGCACGTCGGTGGGATAGAAATATTTCAAATCTTCCGTCTTTTCAGGCCAGCCCAGGGTGGAGAAGGGCCACAGCGCCGAAGAAAACCAGGTGTCCAGGGTGTCCTCGTCCTGCTTCAGGCGCTTTCCTCCGCACTTGGGGCAGGTATCGGGATCCGTCTCGGAAACGATGGTTCCCCCACAGTCTTCGCAATACCAGGCCGGGATGCGGTGCCCCCACCAAAGCTGACGGGAAATGCACCAGTCCTTGATATTTTCCATCCAGTTGTAGTATACCTTTGTGGCCCGGTCTTCCGGGATAAACTGGATTTTTCCGCTTCTCACGGCGTCAATGGCAGGCTTAGCCAAAGGCTCCATTTTCACAAACCACTGGGTGGAGATCCTTGGCTCCGCCACGGTGTGACAGCGCTGGCAGGTGCCCACGTTGTGGGTCAGCGGCTCCACCTTGATAAGGAAGCCGCCCTCTTCCAGGTCTTTTACAATCTGCCTGCGGGCGTCCATCCCTGCCATCCCGGCATACTTACCGCCGTTTTCGTTGATGGAGCCGTCCTCGTTCATCACGTTGATAATGGGCAGGTCGTGGCGCTTGCCCACCTCAAAGTCGTTGGGGTCGTGGGCGGGGGTGATTTTCACCACGCCGGTGCCGAAGTCCATCTCCACATATTCGTCCGCCACAATGGGGATTTCTTTATCCACAAGGGGCAGGATAACATTTTTGCCGATTAGGTGCTTGTAGCGTTCATCCTCCGGATGTACCGCCACAGCAGTGTCTCCCAGCATGGTTTCCGGGCGGGTGGTAGCAAGCTCCACATACCCGCTGCCGTCTGCCAGGGGGTAGCGCAGGTGCCAGAAGGAGCCATTCTGTTCTTCAAAGACCACCTCAATGTCGGAAAGGGCGGTCTGACAGTGAGGGCACCAGTTGATCATCCGCTCGCCTCGATAGATCAGCCCCTTTTCATAGAGCTTCACAAACACATGGCGCACTGCTTTGGAAAGTCCCTCGTCCATGGTGAAGCGGGAACGCTCCCAGTCGCAGGAAAGGCCCAGGAGCTTCTGCTGCTCCACAATGCGGCTGCCGTATTTTTCCCGCCAGGCCCAGGCACGCTCCAGAAATTTTTCCCGTCCCAGGTCTTCCTTGGTGACTCCTTCCTCCTTCATGACGTCCACGATCTTTGCCTCTGTGGCGATGGAAGCGTGGTCCGTGCCGGGCAGCCACAGGGCGGAATAGCCCTGCATCCTTTTCCAGCGAATGAGGATATCGGGCATGGTGGTGTCCATGGCATGGCCCACATGGAGCTGCCCGGTGATATTGGGCGGCGGCATGACGATGGTGTAGGGCTTTTTCTGGGGGTCAGCCTCTGCGTGGAAATAGCCGCCCTGCATCCAAAAATCATAGATGCGGCGCTCCACCTCTTTTGGCTCATAGGCCTTGGCAAGATCACAGCTCATTTTCATCTGTCCTTTCTACTTCTATAACTGGCAAAACCGGGCAGAACGCCCTTCTGCTTCTGTGTTTTTCCGGGAGAAACATCCCTGAATCTACATTATCGTATTTCCTGGAGAAAATGTCAAGTGGGAAAACAGGGCGGGGCAGGGCGACAGCATTTAAGTTCCCAACAAAATGGAGAGGAAGGTATCAGGATTAAGGGAAGCGCGGAAGCGGCGTTTCTGTAGGCTTGATTTACGGAGATTAGGGTTCTGACAATTTTTACAGAGAGACAGAGCAACCTTGCGAAGGACATTCAGGTTGAGCGGTGACATATCTTTCCTTGCTCTGGAGCTATCCTCGTCAAAAATAACATCCAGACACCAATGCAGCTGGTTTTCAATAGACCAATGGCATCGTACCGCATGGGCAAAACGTGGCAGTTCGGTTAGCGAGGAGATGAAATACCGAGTATCAGTAGAAGTTTCCCTATTCCTTGTAACAGTTGTGCGAACCTCTCCCACTGACTTTAGGCCACTCCAGTCTTTCTGTTCCGGCAGCCAGGACAGGTCTGTTAATAAACGGTATTCCCGTTTTTCTATTCGGCCATGGTCTTTTTCATCTGTGCTGAACAGAGGGATTTCTTCCCGAAAGCTGTCAAAATACAGAACAACATTCTCCAGTAGTCCAGGCTGGTTCCTTTTCAGGGCAATCACATAGTCAGCTTTTTTACTGGTAATTGTTCTTACGATCTCCTTCTGGCAACTCATGGCATCCGCTGTCACGATATTGTTTTTTATCTCCAACAGCTCCAGAAGTTCCGGTACAGCAGTGATTTCATTGGACTTTTCTTCGGTAACGATCTCTCCCAAAGTGACCTGATTTTCCGCCACGAAAGCACTTACTACATGATATGCCTTGTGATTATGGTTTCCGCTTCCACAAATCGTTTTACCATCTACTGCAATTACACTGCCTTCTTTTCGGTTGTTGGCCAGCCAGTCATACAGACTTTCGGCCAGCATTTTAGGGTTCAATCGCTCGAAAATTCGCCGGAATGTGTCACTGTCTGGTATCCCATTTGGCAGTTCCAGGAAGTTCCTTAGCCATTCCTCCCGTTCCCTTCCGAAATCCTCCATATCCGAAAAATCACTGCCGTTGCATACCAGAGTACACAATCCGATTATTAAAATGTCCTCCAATTTGTGCAGTACATGGCCTCGGTCCGTTCTTCTCGGGTCCTCTACCTTTTCCAGTGCTGTTTTTAATCTTTCTATTTCCATTCCTCTATTTTACCATGTTCCGACAAAAAGTTAAATGCTGTCGCCCTGCCGTAGGGACAAAGCCCCGCCGCCTGCTGTATACCTGATTTAGACAGCAGAGAGCAGAAATAAGGCAACAGGTTATTCCTGAAAATTTTCTAGAATTTCTCCACATGCAAAACCCGGCGCTGCCGCAACGCCGCGCCGGGCGGTTCCTGAACGGGCAGCAGGCTTTTTCCCTCCATGCCTGTTCCGGAAGAGCAGCCTGTGTTTACAGGGGCTGGGTTTCCGGGCGCTGGCGCAGATAGCGGCTGATTTCCTCCTCAGTGTCCATGGCCATCACCGCTTCTGCCGCAAGGCGGGCTTCCGCCAAAGACCAGTGGGAAATAAAATTGCGCACTGTCAGGACAGAGGCTGGGGCCACGCTGAAATCTGTCAGGCCGAAAGCCAGCAGCAGGGGGGCCATCAGGGCGTCGGCGGCGGCTTCGCCGCACATGCCCACCGGGATATGATGGGCATGCGCCTGCTGGACAATGTGCCGTATAGTCCGCAGGACACAGGGCTGGAGGGAAGAGAACATGCCGGAAATCTGGGGATTGTTCCGGTCGCAGGCCAGCATGTAGCCAGTGAGGTCGTTGGTGCCGATGCTGAAAAAATCCGCGTCCCGGGCCAGCACATCTGCCAAAAGGGCGGCAGACGGGGTTTCCATCATAATGCCCACAGGAATGTGGGGGTCAAAAGCCATGCCCTGGGCAGTCAGCTCCACTTTGGCCTTTTCCAGCAGGGCGCGGCCTGCCCAAAGCTCCTCCGGGATGGAGATGAGCGGGAACATTAGCCGCACATTCCCCCAGGCGCTGGCCCGGAGGACGGCCCGGAGCTGGGTGTATAAAATTTCCGGGTGCTGCAGGCAGTACCGGATGCCCCGCAGGCCTAAAAAGGGATTTTCTTCCTTGGGCATGTTCAGGTAAGGCAGGGCCTTGTCCCCGCCTAAATCCAGGGTGCGGATGGTCAGGGGCCTGTCCCCCAGAACTGCCGCCGCCCGCTTATAGGCGGCAAACTGCTCTTCCTCCCCGGGAAGCCTTTCCCTGTCCATAAAGAGAAATTCCGTGCGGAAAAGACCCACGCCTTCGCCGTCCTCTTCCAACACCTTCTCTGCGTCCTCAGGCTTGCTGATATTGCAGAAAAGCCCGTAAGTCTCCCCGCTGGCTGTTTGGGTGGGCATGCCCCGGAGCTTGTTAAGCTGCCGCCTGCGCCGCAAAAACCGCGCCCGGCGCTGGCGGTATGCCTGCACCACTTCCCCGTCCGGCTCAGGGATTACCTGGCCCTCAGTGCCGTCCACAATGACAAAGGAGCCGGGCTTTAAAAGGGTGGTGGATCCGGGCAGGCCCAGCACAGCCGGCACCTGTAAGGCCCGGGCCAGAATGGCAGAGTGGGAAGTCCTGCCGCCGATTTCCGTTACAATGCCCACAATGTTTTTCGGGTTAATCCCCGCCGCCACAGAAGGGGAAATCTCCTTTGCCACCAGCACTGTGCCCTTGGGGGCCTTTGTCACCTCAATTTCTTTCAGGCCCAGCAGCACGCACAGCAGCGCTGTGCGGATGTCCCGGATATCTGCAGCCCGCTGCTGGGTCATATCGTCCCCGGAAGCTAAGAACATGGCGATAAAAAGCTGGCAGATTTGATCCAGCGCCGCCTCGGCCCGCTGGCCCTCTGCAATGCGCTTTTCAATCTCCCCCTGGAAATAGGGGTCGGAAACCATCTGAATGTGGGCGGAGAGGATCTGGGCCTCCTTGTGCCCGGCAGATCGGCGCAGCAGCTCCGCCTGCTTTGCCGTATTCTTGCAAAAGGTTTCCATGGCCCCCTGGAAGCGCAGCAGCTCCGCCTTGGGGTCTGCCGGGGGCAGGTCGCTGTAAACAAGGCTGTGTTCCTCCAAAAGCATTACCCTGCCTAAACCAATGCCGTCCGAAGCGGCAATCCCTTGCAGCATACCTCTGCCCCCTTTCTATTCCTGCGGAACGGTATCATACTATATGGGATATTATACTGGATTCTCCTCCAAAATGCAAGCCAGAAAATCCCAGCTCTTTGGGAAAAAGAGACAAGAAAAAAACAAAGAAAAAAGGCCCCGAAGGGCCTTCCTCACTTTGCCGCGGGGTCTTTGTCCCGCTCCCATACCAGCGTGCCATAGTCCTGCACAGCCTGTTTGATTTCTTCCGGCGGCAGCCCGAAGCTTACATGGTTCATCATGTCGTAATCCTCGAAATAGTACGCCTTGGAAATAAAATTTCCCCATTCTTCCTTTGGCGGATCGATGCCGTAAAAGGAGGCATACGGCGCGTAAAATTCCCAATCCAGATCCAGGTAGTATAAATTGGACCCCGAGTTCCGATAGTCCATCAAATGCAGCTTTGCCAGCAGCATATGCCCCAAGGTCGCCCGCCGGCTTATTAAAAGCGCCCACTCTGTATCCTCCCGGCTCTCGTCTAGGGGAACGGCCTTGCAGTTCAGCCCCACCTGGGGGGAATCCTCGGAAAAGGTCAGCCGCAGTGCGCTGTCAATGGGCGTACCGTCCCCCCATTCCGTGGTAAACTGCACATTTAACAGGTCCTCGACGGGAAAATCCACGGTCTTGACGTTCAGCCATACCATCACCCCGGCAGCCGCCCCTCCCACCACCAGCAGGACGGACAGGGCAACCAGCATATATTTCATGCGGATCCGCCGTTTCACCCGCTGCAAGGCGGAAACGCCGGGGGGCGGGGCCAATGGCACAAGGGCCAGTTTTTTTTCATCCTGCAAATTGTGATAAACCTCCTGGCAGGGCTCGCAGCCCGCAAGGTGCTCCTCCACGGCGGCGGCGGTTTCCGGGGCGCACACGCTGTCGTGGTACAGGGGCAGCAGATCCCGTATAATGGAACAGGGCAGCTTCACGATAATTCCTCCTTTATTTTCAGTTTCGCCCGGTGGTAGGTCACTCTGGCCCAGCTTTCGGTTTTGCCGAACAGGGCGGCTATCTGGGCAAAGGGCAGTTCTCCCAGCGCCCGCAGCCAGAACACCTCCCGGTACGGCTCCTCCAGGGTGTGGAGCACCCGGTGGATGGCCAGGGCCTGCTCCTTGTCCCCGAAGCGGCTTTCCATGTCAAAGGGGTCGGGGGCGTCCTCCGGCAGGGCCTTGGTGCGCCTGTGCTTTTCCAGCAGGGAGAAATAGGTGTTTTTGGCAATCTGGCACAGCCATGCCCCCATACTGCACTCTCCCCGGAAGCTGCCGATTTTCCGCAGGGCCTTAAAGAAGGCCTCCTGAGTGGCCTCCTCCGCCAAATCCGGATCGTGGCCCAGCTTCAGGATGTAGCCGTATACCGCTTCAAAATATTCGGTATACACCTGGTCAAACTCCTTCATCTTCCCCGCCCCCTTTGTCTTTTAGACCGGCAAAAAGCCCTTTTGTTACAATTTTTTTACAAAAAAGCAGAAATAAAATACAGGCCGGGATCTGCCCCGGCCCGCGCTTTATCTGCCATTTATTTCATCCAGGCCCTTCTGCCAGGCATCCAAACCTTCTTTCAGCTGCTCTCCCTGCTCCCCGAAAGCCTCATCAATGATGGTGTCCACCTGCCTTTGCGCCCAGGCATTGATTTCCTCCTTTGTAGGGAAATAGATAGAATCGGCAACTAAAACTATATCTTTATGGAGTGGATCTTCCTTTATGGTTCCATGGACGGAAACAACATCACCGCTCATAACGCGGCCCTTCTCATCCGAATAAATCACTTCAATATATTGCCCCATCTGCCCGTTCATCAGCATAGTAAACCTCCGGTTCCCCCTGAGCCGTATTCACTGACCACCTCCCCGAATATAATAACCTGCTTGCCGATATAGTTTGCCGGATAGCGCTGCAGTTGTTCATAGCCCACGTTGGAATCGAAATTCGACTCGCCGAAAGCAGGTTCGGGCACAGGCGTGGGCAAAGCCGCAAGTTCTTCCTGATAGCTGGAAAGCACCGCCTCCCGCTCTGCAATCATGTCAAGGGCTTCTGTGTTTTCCTGTATGGTTTCTTCCAGGCGTGAAACCGCCCGATCCTGACTATAAAGGGCATTCTGTGTCTCCGCTTCTATATCGAGAATCTCCAGCAAATTGCTCAGCAGGGCAATAAAAAAGCAAATAGCCGGGATGGCAAGAAGAACCGTTCGCCTTCTCCGTTCTTTTTTCAGGCTTTTTTCCAGAAAATATTCCTGCTGGTCAAAGTATTCATGCTGTCTCATCCTCCTCGTCCCCGTTTTCCAGTTCCGCTTTCCTCTCGTCCAACAGAGCCTTTGTCTCCGCAATGGATTCCTCCAGTTCCGCAAGACGGGATTTTTTCTCCGCAAGAGCATCCTCCGCGTCAGATAATTGGGAACAATACGTGTCCAGTTCCGATTGAGCCATATAAAGTTCCCAGTCCGGCTCGCCTTTAGCGTCCGCAGCCACTATCACTGCCGCTATCAGAAGCGCGATAATCCCTAGGCCCACCCACGTAATGCGTTTCTTTTTCCTTTCATGTTCCGCCAGCTTCGACTGTAAATCCATATCTCCCTCTCCCATACTATATTCTTATATAAGTATATATCTATATAAATTGTCAAGGCCAGCGGCAGTCTTTTATAGTTATTTGGGGGTGACGCTATGAAAACAGGCATACGCATCAATCTGGACGTGCTGCTGGAAAGCAGGGGAATCACCCGGTACGAGCTGGCGAAACGCACCGGGATACAGTACATATTATCGACCACTATTATAAAAACAGAGTAACGCGCTATGACAGCGATCTGCTGCTGCGCATGTGCAATGCCCTGGACTGCGAAATCGGCGAGCTTATCCAGTTGACATAAATGCAGCAATATGAACCGTCCTCCCCTGCCCGGCCCTGCTGCTGTGCGGGGAAAGGGACGGGGCGGCGGTTTCCACCACGGCGCTGCCCAGGATAGTGAGTGTAGACGGCGTGTTGAAGTCCAGCAGGCCGCGAAAGTCCTCGCCGGTTCGATAGGGGGCGGGGTCGATCCCGCAGCGTGAGAGCAGCATATAGCCCACGCTGTTCTCTACGACAGCGCTGTATGCAGCCAGCAGATTGTCCTCGTCCAGCTCTTCCAACAGGCTGCCGGGCTTGTGGGCTGCCAGGTCCTCCAGGCGGTCGTCTATCGTGTATGCGGTGGCCTTCCGGGCAGCGGCAAGCAGGGTTTCGGCAAAGCCAGAGGCGTCCTCCAGCTGGCCCAGGTAAGATTCCATAGCCTTGACTATCCCCTTTTGATGTTCT
>Ga0224740_10236_pt1 | contig 15305 bp, 14 predicted proteins | sample LIM_E_Water_Bulk_FD_161634 | JGI IMG/M metagenome (GOLD analysis project Ga0224740, IMG submission 161634) | Enriched cells from gastrointestinal tract of the lab mouse from Pacific Northwest National Laboratory (PNNL), Richland, Washington... | ecosystem: Host-associated > Mammals > Digestive...
GGGTAAATTTTATCCATATCGTCTTTTTGGACACAAGGGCTATCCGGGTTTTTACCGCCGCCAAAACAGCTTTTACAACCATTTATGTTCATATCGTCAAGAAAAAACTCTGTCACGGTGTTTCCGGCTTCCTCTGCGCCTTTCTTAAATTCTGCCGTTAATGCCGTTGTGTTTCCGGCTTTTCTTGGACTTCCATTGAGAATAATAATTTTTTTGCTCATAAAATATGTCCTCCTAATTCTGTGAGATTGACTTTCTCTCCTTTTGATATTATAATCTTAGCAAGAATTGAAATAAAATCAAGTACGCACATACAAGTGCGATACTTACAATAAAGTTATATACTTACCTAAAGGAGAGTGTAAAATGAGTGAACGCTGCATTTCAAATGAATGTCTTGAAACAACAGGTTTCAGCTATACCTTGTCATTAATCAATGGCAAATATAAAATGACTATTTTGTATACTTTAATGGAGTTCGGAGTTGTCCGTTTTAACGAAATGAAAAAATATATCAGTGAAATTTCATATAAGACTTTAAGCTCCACTTTAAAGGAATTAGAAGCAGACCAATTAGTGCATAGAAAAGAATATCCACAAATTCCGCCAAAGGTAGAATATAGCTTAACAGAGCGTGGAAAATCTTTAATTCCTATTTTAGACGGAATGTGTGAATGGGGTAATAAAAACAGGTTATAAAATGGAAGGAGAGGGATTCCATAGTCGTCGGCATTGTGCTGTAATGTGTATAACTGGATGTCCTGAGAAGTTGTAGGCTACTCTGCTTGCAGGATGTGGGAAAGCGGCTCTTTTGCTTTTCCATGTGCTGTAAATAGCGTTATCCATGACGGAATAGCCTGTTATGTGCATTATAATAGAGCCAACCAAAAATCGGAGGTAAGAGATATAAATACAGCTGAACAGAACATAAAACAAAGTATGGAGGCTTTCGGCGGTAAAAGAACGTCTGATGGAAACAGCGGCGCAGGCGGTTCTATATGGATATCCACGCAAGGCAGGAATACCCAAAGAAACGGATACCGTTCCATTTGTTGTATCTTTTTATTCGTTTTCTTCACACTTTGTTGCTGATATGGAACATATCATTTAACATGGACAAAACCTTTTCCATTCCGAGTTCTTTAGAGCCGGAAACCTGATAAGCGTTTTTCCATGCCTGTGCAAGAGTTAGCATTTTTTGTCCTACATTTTCCTGTGCAGTATAGCCTTTCGCTTCCAAATTTTTGTAAGCGTCTGCAAAAGATGTTTTGGCACCTTTTATGTTAGCTAATTTTTCTGCTGTGTCTTTAAAAGCAGCGGCGGCATTCTTGGCATTTTCAGCTAACTTGCTTACCATATCAGACGTTTCCTGAAATGCTTTATCAAGGCGGCTTAATTCTTCTTCCATAGTCATTTTACGGAAACCGGTTTCAGAATTTTCATCTGCCACGTAACGCACTCTTGTACCATCCTTGTAACCTTGCACAATTTCATCATAGAGGCTTCCATATGCTTTGACATAATCCTCCACTTTATTTGAAAGGCTGTATGTACCGCTGCCTTCACGCTGTCCTTTCCATTCGCCCGCCTTTTGAGTCAATTCGCTTTCATACTGATTGTCAAAAATGGCATTTTTCGATTGTTCTATCAAAGTGTGTTTCTTTTCCATGATGTTTCCATCTGCTGACTGTATACCACTTTCTTGGAGTTTCTTTCGGTAGCTTTCAATACCCTCCTGTGAAATCGAAATTTTTACCGAATTATCGTCCTTCGACAATGTTGTATTTATTGTTTTCTGTTCCTTAGAATTGGCTGTTTTCATATTCTGAAACCAGCTATTTTCTGTGCTGACTTGATTGGTATTTCCATTTACGCTTAATGACATACTGTACCCTCCTGACTCTAAAAACTTGTAATACGTTTTATACAATTTTATTGTTTTACATATTTTATCGTCAATTTTATTGAAAGTATTTATAGCAAACGGCATTATCTTGTTTATTTACGATTGCTTAAATAGATGATATGATTATTTAAATTCTTTTGTTTCATAAGCATTCTTTTTCATGATGGGAAAAGGAATCGGTTAAATAGCAGCAGAGAGAAAATGCTGTTTAGGTTATACTCCACAGAAATCTGCCGCTCATTCTTTTGCGATTTGTTAAAATAGGCAATAGGATCTTCGTATTATTCTGTAGTAATAGTAATAAAACTTGAAATATTTGCAACTCATCCAATTTAATAAAGAAATTGAAGCCGTTAGAGATGTATAGTATAATGTGAAATATACAGTGCAGCAGAATGCCAAACTGTATATATTGCCAGCCCCTTAGTATTAACAAGTTAGCGAGGTGATACAATGTTGCATATTGCAGTTTGCGATGATGATAATGTTGCTGTGCAGGCCCACAAGGAGATTGCGGAAAGCTGCATAAAACAATGCAATTGCAGGGGAGATATAAAAGTGTATACTGCCAGTGACAATCTGCTTTATGATATTACTGCGGATCATTTTTTCTTTGACCTGATTCTGCTGGATATTGAAATGCCAAACAGCAGCGGCATGGAAATTGCAGAGAAAATAAAACCGATGCTCCCCAATGTGAAAATTATCTTTATTACTTCTCATATCGAATATGCGATAGACGCATTTGAACTATCTATTTTTCGGTATGTGCCCAAGCACGAAATAAATAAACGGCTGCCGGCTGCGATTCAGGACGCGGTGCAACTAATTCTATTGGAAGATGGAAAATCTTATACGATTCAGACAAACAGCCGTTTTGAGAAAATTCCTTATCGGGAAATTTATTATATTGTGCGTGATGGGAAAAATGCCAGTATTACGGCGGCGGGCGGAGTATCAAAAGTACGAAAAAGCTTGCAGCAGATTTATGAAGAATTGGGTGCAGAGGAATTTATTTATATCGACAGAGGCTGTATTGTAAATTTAATACATATTATGCAGATAAAAGAGGGCATGGCAGTATTGAAAAATGGTACAGCGCTTCCCATAAGCCGCTCCCACCTGCAAGCGGTGAAGGAGCAGATTAACCATTATTGGGGGACGCATATATGACGGAAATGTTGATTCTATTTTCTCCAATTGCCGCAGGCGGTGTAAGGACGGTTATATATTTGTTTATCCTTCTGCGGTTGTTAGTATCGAAAAACAATTTCTGCAAAGCAGCAGATAGAAAAGAATCAAATAATCGAAAGGATTTTGCGAAAACGGCTTTCGCTGCATTTGTCGGAGCAGTCATAGCGGTTATTTTTCAGATTGCAGCAGATTTGCCAGATTTTTATGTGATTGCAGCAGAGGCTGTCTGGATTGCTGTTTGTGCCAGCCGTTTTTGGGGGACAGAAGTTCGGTTCTGCTTGTTTCTTGGTATTTTTTATGAGATTGCGGTTTCCTTTTGGGAATTTCTTGCTGCGGCATGGCTTGGAGTATTGTTTCGGACATCGGTATTTTTGGATAACAGTACTGCGTACGGGCAAATAGCGGTTTGGCTGGTTCATCTGTTGTTGGCGGGTGCATGGCTATATTTTTGGAAACATCCAGATATGGAAGGGAAAGAAGCGTTTCGTTTGGTATCGTTTGCGTTGGTTGCTAGTTTTATTGCAGTAGTTACATTATCACAGCAGACAATCCTTATAATTGAAGAGGATACGCTGAATATGTGGACGATATTGGCAGTGGTATTAATGATGTCCATATTACTATTCAATATGAATCGCCAATATGAAGTCGAAAAGGAACTTGCTAAGCTGAAATCGGAACAAGCTGCTTTGCTAGAACGGGACTATACAGCTTTAAATCAGGCGTATGCAGTAAATGCAAAACTGTTTCATGATTTTCATAATCATATCGGTGTGCTGCGACAACTACTCTCACATCAAAAAACAGCAGAAGCCATACAATATCTGGACGAACTGCAGACCCCAGTACAGGAAATAACGGACACCATATGGACAGGAGATGAAACACTGGACTACCTAATTAATAGCAAAGCACAGGCAGCGCAGGCAGGCGGTATTATTTATCAGGTACAGGTTGAGTTTCCACGTCATACGAATTTGCAGAGTGCAGATTTGTGTGCAGTTTTGGGAAATTTATTGGATAATGCGCTGGAAGCGGTACAGCAGATACCAGAAAAAGAAGAACGTTTTATCCACCTTACAATCCGACGTATCCATCAAATGTTAGTAATTAAAGTTGAGAACAGTTGTCAAGCTGCGCCAGCCGAAAAAGATGGAACTTTAAAAACATCAAAAGAAGAAAATGGACTACATGGCTGGGGGCTGAAAAGTGCCCAGACAGCCGCGCAGAAGTATGAGGGAACAGTGCAGACCTTCTACAAAGATGGGATATTTCGTGCTGTTGCAACATTGTCTTTCCAAGGCATTTCTATTTCATAAAGTTCGTGGTCAAAAACCAGCCGTTTACGGACATTTATGCAGGGCGCATAATATGGGTGTATGATAAACTTACGTTAAATCAATAGGGGCTGTCGTCTTAATGCGACGCCCCTACTAGAAAATGTTAGGAGGATATAAAAATGCGTCATGTGTTAATTCGTGGAATAATGGGTTTGATTTGGCTGGCAGCAGCAGTTGTAAGCGGTGTATCTGGTAATTTGGGGATGGCAGTGCTCTATCTTCTTTTGGGCGTCGTGTTTTGGTACTTTGCTTATGCAGAATGGAAAAAAGAAACACACAACAAAGGGGGCAGATAAAAATGAAAACGGCTCTTTTCACAATTCAAAATTTAAGTGCATGGTACTGCCCTAAGAAAACGGTGCTTTCTGATTTCTCTTTAGAATTGGCGGAGCATGAAGTGGTAGGTATGGTTGGATTAAATGGGGCTGGCAAAACGACATTCCTAAAAGTGTTGTCGGGGCTGCTGCCCTCTTTTCAAGCCGAGGGCATCTGGCTGCATAACGATTCGATTGAACTGCGAGGACGGGACTTTAAAACCAGCCGCTACACGGTATTTGCCGAAGATAATTCGTTTTCCTATTTTACATTTTGGGAATATATCTCCTATGTTTTTGCCGCATATCAGAAAGAATTGCCGGATGTAACACAACTGATTCAGGGATTTCACTTTGAAGCGTATACAGATACGCTGCTAAAAGATTTATCAACAGGCAACCGCAAAAAGGTGTTTTTAATAACTGCTTTTGCACTCCAAACCAAACTGTTGTTCCTTGATGAGCCAGTAAATGGATTGGATTTTCAGAGCACAGAATATTTATACCAGCAGATTGTGAAATATAAGGAAGTTGGAACCGTTTTGTTTTCCTCTCATATTTTGGAAAGTATTTCATTAACTTCTGACCGGGTATTGGTTCTTGAAAACGGGAAAATCCGTCAGGCATTGGAACATGAACAGATTAAATCCGCAGAAATTCGGGAGGTGCTTCATTATGAAAATGCTGTTTAATGCTTTTGCGAAAAAGTTGTTTGGTGCAAAATATAATACGCTGCTGCGAACGTTTTTGGTTAACTTTATTTTATTTTGGGGACTGCATATAACGGAGTGGCATGTGCAGATTGCGCCGTCTATTTTCTATTTAATGGGAACGACCTTTAGCGCAGGAATGCTGTGGCAGGCACTTTCCTCTAAGGATAATGCTGCCTATATGCAAAATTTATTTATGCTCCCCTTTGAAAATAAGAAATTAACGCTGGCATATACGGCGGCGTTTGGCGCTTATATCCTTTTTACAAAAACAGCAACGCTTTTTGCGGTGGTGCTGGCAGTATCGGATTTGGCTCCAGCGGTGATTCTGGGTGGTATTCTTTGCGCGGTAAATGCTGTTTTCATGACTGCTGCAATTTATGCATTTAGAAAATATTGGTATATCGGTGTTTTTTGGGGCGCTGCGGTAATTGCGGGCATTCTGCTTTGGGGAACTGCGTTATGGTTTATGCTGCTGATACTTGTCAATATGATTATAGCAGTTATGTTTTTGCAAAATGCAGATGGATTTTCCTTTTATTTTGCAGAAGAAAAAAACAGCCATACAGTCAAACACAATAGACAATATTCCGTATGGCGCTATTTTTTCCGTTATTTTCAATGCCATAAAAATTATTGTATCAATATGGTTGCGATGTGCTGTTTGGCTTGTGTGCTGCCTCTTTTTTTCGGGCAGATACAAACAGCATTTGCTGCGCCAATGGGTTTTGCGATTCTGTCCATAAATACGCCGATTGCGATTCTGCTGTCGTGCGACCCATCGCTGGAACAGGCTGTCCGATTTTTGCCCGCACAAAAGAAGAGATTTTGTATCCCGTATTGTCTGTTTATTTTCCTGGTAAATAGCACAGTTGATGCAGTCTTCCTTTGCAGTATGCAGTTTTTCTGCGGCGGAGTTACGTTATGGATGATTGCGGCTGCCATATCCTTTGCCCTGCAAAGCGCAATCGGTACAGTTTTGCTGGAATGGTTTTATCCGATTCGGGGATGGAAGTCAGAAAGCGATTTATGGCATCATCCGCGCAAATACCTCGTTCCGACAGCTCTCTTGCTTCTTGCAGCGACAGTTGGAACATTGCCCCAGCTTGTATCTTTGCTGATAATGGCGCTTGCTGCTGAGGTAGAAATAGGCCTTTGCTGGTGTCTTAAAGAACATTGACAAAGCATTATTTTTTTGTGCATAATAATATTATATACTATAAGACGAAATACATCATTGCAGAGAAAATGAAAAGGTATGGGGGCAAAAATGATAAAAATAGCGATATGTGATGACTGTGCAGAAGATCGGGAAGTACTAATAACACAAATAAACGAAGTTGGTAAAAAAATAAATAATACATTAGACAATGATTTTCAAATAAAAGAATATAGTTGCGGACAAGTATTATTGGAGCAGATGAGAGAAATTGCATTTGATATTATCTTTTTAGATATTCAAATGGATGGAATGGATGGAAATGAAACAGCAGTAAAGATTCGGGAAATTGATATGAATGTAGTACTGGTATTCTTTACAGGATTTGTAGAACCATCTTGCCAAACATTTGAAGTGCAGCCATTTCGGTATATTATGAAAAATATGGATATTGATACAATGAACAAATACATTCAATCCGTGCTGAATAAGGCGATAAGCAATGCGAATATACCTAAATTATCTGCGAATATAGGAAAGAAAAAGATAATTGTAAATGCAAAAGATGTATTATATATTGAAAAATATGGGAAAGGAGCAAGAATCCATCTTGCAATGGCATCACGAGAAGATTATATGTGCTTATTAGACAATAATGGTAATTTACCAGATATTCGCAGTACAGAAAAATTAAATGTAATCTATGAAAAATTGAAAAGATATGAATTTGGTTGCCCTCATAACAGTTATATTATCAATTTTAATTACCTTCTGTCATGCGAAGCAAATACATATTATTTGATAGGAGTGGATAGTGAATTTACAATCTCGCGAAGTAAAGAAAAAGAATTTCATGCTAAGAAAAACTTATTTCTTAGTGAAAAAATATTATAAAGCTGTGAATATAAAGTTTTTAGGAAGTGTAAAGATTAATTCTTTAAGGAATTGTCAAAAAATAACTTGTTAATTTGACGCCGTATAAATGTTCATTTGCAAAGAAGATAATCGCAGGCATAGTGGGCTGCGTCAAGTTATCTGATGCCGCAGATGGACATTTATACAATTCAAATGGATGCGTTATTTATTGACAGTTCCTTAGTTAAAGAGGAGAAGTTCAATTGGACGTAATAATGCTTTCTATACCAAGACTATTGTTTTGCGTATTGGATATTTATATGTTCTGCCGCTTTTTTAAAGCAATTTTCGATGGATTTTCGAGTATGCGGCGTTTGTCGATTGGTTGTGTATTAATAGCAATCCTTTCATTTATTATAAATTCATTTGGATTGACAGGATTAAATTTAGTTTTCATACCTATTTTATACTTTGGTTTTGCATTATATGTATTTCAAATTCCTGTGGGATGTGCACTTGTTTATACAATTATATTTTATACGATATTTGCCGGAGGGGAGGCGGCGTTGGAAATAATTTTCCGATTTCTTTCTCAAAACCAAATATTTATGATAGCATGGCAAACTTCTGAAAATGAAATTTTTTATTTTGTCATTGCTTATATTTTAAAATATTTTTATCTTTTGGCAATTGAAAGACCATTGAAAAAATTAGAAATTAAGAAAGAGCAAAAATTTGCTTGGTACTTGATTGTTATACCAATCTCTACTATTATCATTCTAAGTAGTTTTATGTATATGGAATTTCCTGTTGGATACTTGCAACAAGTTTTAATATCTGTTGGTGGGTTACTTTTATATTTTTCTAATGCAGTTATTTTTTTTATTTTAGAAAAGTACCATGCTATTATGAAACAAATTGAGGAAGATAGATTATATAAAATCAAACAGGAAGCAGAAGATGAAAATATTCAAAATATTATGGAATTAAATGAAAAATATCGTTGCTATATGCATGATTTTCATTCGTATCTAAATAATATAAGGTTATTGGCATTAGAGGGAGAAACACAAGCAATAATCAATATTATTAACGAAAAAGAAGGTATTATGCAAGAAGATGTCAATAAAGATTTTTATTGTGCAAACAGTGTTTTAAATACAATTTTTGTTGAATACAGCGCAAAAGCGAAAAGCAGAGGAATTCAAATTGAGATTCAAGTTGAAAAGTTTTTGAATGTAGATTTTATTTCTGATGCAGATATCGTTTCTTTGTTTGGAAATTTATTAAATAATTCCATAGAAGCTGCAGAACGGTGTTGCGACGGAGAACGGATCATTAAAGTTTGTCTTTATATGGGAAATCAGTTTATTTTGGTATTTCGTATTGAGAATACGTTTAAGATTAAACCCAATTGGCAAGGCAATAAATTGCAGACAACCAAAAAAGAATCTGCACAGCATGGATTAGGGATTGGCATAGTAAGGAAATTGGCTCATAAATATGGGGGAGTACTAACTTTGGAAGAAAAAAATAATATGTTTGTTACAATATTAACCATTTCGTCGAAAGTAAGGGAAGGAAAAATCTGAAAGGAAAACAGACGCAAAGATCTAATTCGCATTTTATGAATGACTAATATTGAGATAAATAGAATGGAATTCTGCAAATTTTGGTAGGAAACCTGTATAATTTTGACTTTTTGTTGATTAATAAATAATAAAATGTTATTGTAAGGAAGAGTGAATTTACTTAAGAAGAAATATAAAAAATAAATTTACTTAGGAACTGTTAAGAAATAACTTTACACTTTGACGCAGGATGAGTTCACAAAGGCAAGGCGGAAGATGGAGTCGATGCGGGCATCGACGACTGATGACAACGCAGCATTTGCGGACTCAGACAAGTCAAATGTAAAGATTTATTTCTTAACAGTTCCTTAAGAAAAGATATGATTAACAATAAATTAAATTTTAAATTAGGAGAATAGGAAGGAAGTAAAAATGAAAAACAAAAAGGCAACAAAAGAAATTATTCGCACAGTCAATTCATTGGCAAAATCTATGATGGTATATACTGCTAATGCAGCTTGTTTGTGGGCGTTTCATCAGCCCAAAGTCCCACAGGACATTCGCAAATTCCGTAAATTTTAATGTTAAACAAACTTTCAAAAGGTATTGTGGAGTGGCAGATACAAAGAAAATATTTATCAAACGAAGAACGGGAACTTTATGAATATGCCTATGAGGTATTGATAAATCAAATTATCAATATAATTGCGGCAATACTTATTGCCGTTTTTATGCATGCGCTTATTCATGTATTTGTCTTTCTTGTGTGTTATATTCCGCTAAGATCTTATTGTGGCGGATATCATGCGAAGACGAATATAGGATGTACATGCATATCTGCTTTGGTAATTTATTTTATGTGTCTGCTGGAAAAAACAATTGCAGTAAAAATTGAGAATTTTTGGTTGATTATAGGATTTTTTGTTGCTGGATTGATAATTTTTATCTTAGCGCCAGTACAGGATAACAATAAACCATTGGATTTTGCAGAATTGATACAGTATCGTAAAACAAGCAGATTGATATGGCTGATCGAATGCATATTAGGGTGTAGCCTAGGAATATGGTTTCATAATATTACATTTGTAATTGTATTAAGTCAGCTTATATTAAGTATAATGCTATGTATTGGATTGATAAAAAACAAAAAAAAGCATGAAGCAAATTAAGGCTTCATGCTTTTTTTATGCACATGGGCACTCAAAGGAAGATTGTCAGCATAGCTGACGAGTGCTCGGCGCGCGAGTAGGGATGATAAATCTTCTCCACTCGATTGCACACAGTTTAGTAGTCCTATATATACATAATACGACATATTTAGACATAATCAGATAAAAATTCTGCAAATTTTGGGAGGAAACCTGTATAATTTTGGAAAGTATCTTGAAAAATAATTATATATACGTAAAATTGATAAATAAGCTATTTAGATTTAAAGGGTGGTAGTACATATTGAAAACGAAACGTATGAAAGCAATAAAACAGATATTATTTTTAGTATTCATTGTGTTCTATGGTATGTCTGTGCATTTAATTTCTTATGCACAAGACAGCATACAGGATAGAGAAATTGTAATTGTGTTAGACTGCAGCAAATCAATGCAGGATATAGACAACCAATACCTTGTATTTGATTTTATTAAATGTTTATCAGCATCTGTGCCCAGAAACTGTCAATTAGGAATTGTAGCATACAATAATGGAATCTGTACTCGGCTTCCAATAGGTGTCAGTTATACAGAAATAAAACACGAGTTGGAAGGGATTCAATACAAGCAGTATGGCAATGCAGGAGCAGGATTAGATGCTGCAATCGCACTGTTTCAAAATAAACAGGCAGATAAGAGAATTATTATGATTTCTGACGGTGAGATAATGATGAAATCCGAAGAAGAAACAGAAGAATCAGTAACAATGTTTGATAAAGCAGTAAAAGCGGCTGTAGATAGTCAGATAACTATAGATATCTTGGCAATTGGAGAACCCCTGCAAGAAGGAAGAACAATATATTATGCTGCCCAAGAATCGGGAGGAAACCTATCTTATATTCCAGATACAAAGGAATTGGATAAATTGGTTTATGCATATTTAAACGAGTGGGGAAGCAGCGGCAGTTATATCGGAAAGCTGGAGGGAACAAGCGGAGAACTGACAACAACGTTGCCAGACTGTTTCATGGAAAATGTAAAAATAATTCTAATTGGGGAACAGCAGAATGAGAATCTTACTGTAAACTGCAAAGCAGGCAGCATTGATGTGCAAAAAGGAAAGAGATACGCCATAATTGATATTAATAACCCTAATGCAGAAGAAATTCGCATTCAGATGCGTTCCAATACGATAATGCAGGTAGATGCATACCTTTTCGCGGAGTATGTTTATTCGGTTAAGATAGGACATACTTATCAACCGGAAACACAGACCGCACAGATATGGCTGGATATCATAAATGAAGAAGGAAACAGCCTGTTAAGCGGCCATCTTAAGACAGAGGGCATGGAGTTAATGCTTGACGGTGAAAAAATAAAGTATACCATAACAGAGGATAAAGCGTGGATAGAACAGCAATACAGCCAAAATCATACAGCAAACGTTACAGTGCAATTTACGGATACTTTTGGAAATTATTATGGTATAGGGGAAGCCGAAGAAACAATAATTGTTCCGCCAATGGAGGAAGAACCAGAGCAGATAGATTGGTTTTTCTGGTCGGTTATTGTCGTTTTTATCGCTGCCATAACGATAATATTTTACATCTCGCATAAAAAGAAAGAAAGCCATACTATCAAAAGACAAATGATTGATGAAAGTACCGTGGCACCGCTGGAAAATAAAACACCAAAAAACGATTTCTGCGGGAAAATAGTAATCTATGTAATACATAATAAAAACGACATTGATTATCCGCCAGAAAGCATTAACCTTTTTGCAAGATGCAGACGGGACAGCATAACGCTTGAATGGATATTAGATACCTGCAATTTACCCTTAGATTTAAAAGGAGCAGAAAAAATAATTTTTAAGCCGGGAGCCGACAGAAGTCTTGTAATTAAAAACAACAGCAAGGCAAGCGTGCTGATTGGAAGGGCGCTTCTGACAAAGGGACAATCTTATAATCTATACTATCACGAGAAAGTAACTTTTATTTTTGATCAAGAGGACGCAGAAATAGAAGTTCACTATAAAGATTTAAAACCAAATGAAAGATAGGAGGTAAAAGATGAGCATAATCAAACAAACCAACAGAACGTTACTGTTTGAGGAAATTAATCCTGAAAAACCAGATATTTTAACGCTTGTTGGAGATGTGCGGGGAATTGACAGCCTAAGCGACGAAAAAATCAAGGAAATGAATGAAGCACTCCTTGTAAGGAATTTCGACGAATTTATTGATAAATTTGATCCGACAGTTTATTCCTTTTTCAACGCAAATAATCAGAAGATTATGTATACGCTGCAGAAGCCGGAAACCATACCAGAGGAAATGCTGACATTGATTCACCTGAATAAACAGAATGATTTCCTTAAAATGTTAATGTCTTTGGTAGAGGCAAAACGTTCACAGAGCATTATCAATGTGGACTTTCAGTTTGATAAGCTGACAGATATGATATCGCCCAAGAAAGTTATGGAAGATATTAAACAGAATCGTAAAGAACTGCAATATGTTTATAAAACGTATGCAGAACTAGAAGAAGGAGATCCACATAAACTGGATTTAGCAGACAAACTGAATGTAATGTTTGAGGAAGCAAGTGTCAATTATAATAATGTCCTCGCAATGCTTCCGCTGGCAATCGAAGATATTAAAACAAGGCTTCTGTTAGGTGAAGCAGAGGAGAAGAAAGACAATGTACCCCTTGCGCTCGGCGTATTGAGCATGGATGAGAACGGCGAACTAAAAGTATTGGAAGCACCAAAAGCTGAAACATCAGAATTAATGGTCGTAGATGACAACGTAAATGCAGGCTTAATTGCAGCATTAGAGGAAGATTATGAAGCATTAAATGAAGAAAGCAGCGATTACGTAAAAGCATTGGTTACAAGAACTTACTGCCCGCTTGCTTCCACGATGGTCAGCAATATTGATATTAAACAGGAAGTCAGCAATTATAATTCCTACTTAGAGTTTTATAAAACTGCAAAAGATGATTTTATCAAAGTTGTAAAGCCGCTGATTGAGAAAATATTAGGCGTATGGGCGTTTTTTGAACAGTATCCGTCTAATATAAAAGGGATGAAGCCCTCTATGTTTATTACCAATATATCCAATGATATGCTGGTAAAATCCAATAATCTTCCAAGACTGATTACGTTCCTTAATACAGTCAATGCAAAAAATGATTTTGATAACACTATATGGTACAGTATTGTTCCTTCGGTATCACTGGATCAAAACTCTAATATCAGACTGACAAGACAGCGTTTCCAAGGAAATGAAAACACAGAAAAGACTGGAACGAACAGCGTAGAAGCACTTGTCCGTTTACTTGATGTATTAAAAGACTATTCTGTACAGTGCTTTTTCAGTTATGAAACAGGAGATAAAACGACTTTTAATCATATGGCGACAGAAGGAATTGAAAAATATGAAGACCGCTGCAGTTCCTTGATTGGGAAGGCTTACAGCGAATTTGCAATTCCATGTATTCCGAATTTTACGATTATTCCAAAAGAAAAATCAGGCGTAATATTGGATAATAAAATGCTCCTGAATGAAAACAATATGGCAGAGCTTTCTAAAGAAAAAGAAGATATTATGAAACTTTGGATTGATGGCGTGTATGTCGGTGCTGCCTATATCGCAGCTGGTTTAGTTGCCGCATACCAATGCCCAGAATATCTAAAAGAAATGTTTAAAAAAGACGTTGACGCAGAACTTCCGGGAGTTCGATTTGATATAGAAGCAGGCGATCACCCGCTGCGGGTACATACCGTAATGGCAAAGGAAATCACAGGATTTACCAATTCTATTAAAAATGAAATCAACAGGCATAGCTTCGGCTTTGTATTTTCATCAGAAAATGCTATTTTAGGAACAGAAAACGTACACAATATTATGGTTTATAAGGCAAGAAACCTTATGAGTGACGGGAAAGTATACGAGCCGATTTACAAAACGCAGGTTACAACGTATATCGAAAGAATTTTAAGACACGCAACTGGCGACTTTAAACAGGAGAATATTGTACAATTCTTCTCCAATAACCCTTCCAGCCAGAAAAGCAGATGGCAGGAAAAACGCAACTGTGTCAATGCCGTGCTTGGCGAGGGAGATGACATTGAATATGAAATAGACGAAGCAAATGGCTACTGCGTATTAAACATCACATTCAATGGCAATGTTAAGAATCTCGAAATTGAGATTAACCGTTTCAATTCTAATAATAGAGCAATTTAAAGAAAGGGGAAAAAGAAATGGGTTTTAGATTAAACGTATCAGGAGGGGCAGAGCAAATTGCCCTAGATGAAAAGAGCATTAAAAATGTAATTTTTACGTCAGAGTCACCGGCGGATTCCAATGCAAGAGCAACAGATTTCGGCGTATCGATGAAGGTATGGGGAAAAATGCTCTACAAACTTGGCGGAGAAGGCAGCGACGGCACCATAGAACTATCGAAATGGTCTGTTGTTCCATCAGAAAAGGCAGACTGCTACCGCGATGCAGTAGTGGAAGTGATTTCAGCCGGTCAGGTTGTCCGCAAGTATGAAGTTCCGAACGCATTTATTATGGAGTATTCCGAGGAAATGGATGATGAAACGGGTGTCGGAACATTTTACCTGCATGTAAAACAAAAGAAAGATGAGAATGACAAAGTAAAAATTGAAGGCGGCTATGCAATGTAAAAAATTAAAATTTTCAAAAAAAAAATTTTACATTGCAGTAAGAAAGGAGCAGAACAATGGCGTTTGTTGTAAAAATTGAGGGCGCAGAAGCGTTCGAAATATCAAAAGAATGTGTAAAAAGCGTAAAGATGACTACGGATATCCCTTTGGATTCCAATGCAAGAACAAAGGATGTCGGCGCAACAATGGTAATTAAAGGAAAGATTTTAACCGCAGTTGGCGGCGATCCGTTTGACAGTACCAGAAAGATGGCATTATGGTCTGTTGTACCTGCAGAGAAAGCAGACAGCTATAGAAAAGTAACAGTTGAGTACGTAGCAGCCGGCATAATGGAGCGGAAATACTGCTTCCCAAATGCATTTGTTGTTGATTATAAGGAAGACTACGGCGATGAAGAAGGCATTGGTAC